>Ga0326597_10000973_pt1 | contig 47991 bp, 52 predicted proteins | sample RVTome_12_FD_203789 | JGI IMG/M metagenome (GOLD analysis project Ga0326597, IMG submission 203789) | Soil microbial communities from uranium-contaminated site in the Upper Colorado River Basin, Wyoming, United States - RVT100D185 | ecosystem: Environmental > Terrestrial > Soil > Contaminated >...
ATCGACTGGCTCCTCTGGTACAACACCGAACGTCCTCACCAATCGCTTGGAATGCTCTCCCCGCTGCGGTATATTGTCCGGGACTTAACAGCACGAGAGTGCCAAATGTACTGGACTCGTACAGAAGTTTGACCGATGGTCCAACGGCTGGTACAGTACCGCGACATATGTTGAAGATCAGATTGCAGCGGACCGGCAAGATAAACCAGCCGTCGTATCGGATTGTCGTCACCGAACACACTCGCGGTCCCAAGGCGGCGAATTTCGTAGAGAAACTCGGTACCTACAATCCGAAGACGAAGGAGCGCAATTTGAACGAGGAGCGCATCAAATATTGGCTTTCTGTCGGCGCAAAAGCTAGTGGCACGATGCATAATATGCTCATCTCGGCAGGCGTAATCGAGGGCAAGAAAGTCAACGTGTTGCCTAAGAAGTCACCTCCTTCGCCCGCCGAAGCTTCAGCGAAGGAGGGCCAAGAAGCCGCCTCCGCCCCCGACTCCGCCAGAGCTACGACGGGCGAGGAAGGCTCCGGCGAGCCAAGGGAAGAGATCCCCGCGTCGGACTTGAAGGACGATCCGCAGGCGGCCGCAGACATGGTTGCCGCCGAGGCAAACAAGGAATAAATCTGATATACTTTTTTGGTCGCATTACTACAAACTATAGACTACTAACGACAGACTATTCCGTATGGAGAGAGATCAGCAATTTCTGGAGTATGTGGTGAAGGCATTGGTAGACAACCCCAACGACGTGAAGATAGGTCGCACTGTTGACGAAATGGGCGTACTTTTGACGCTTGCCGTCAACAAAGATGACATGGGCAAGGTCATCGGTAGAAGCGGTCAGACCGCCAAGGCGATCCGCACCATCCTGCGTGTCGTCGGCATGAAGAACGATGCGCGGGTTAACCTCAAGATAGAAGAGCCGGAAGGCAGTGAACGCACCTTCTCGCAACCAGATAGATCGGTAGACGACGTCATCGATTCATTGAAATCCGAGTAGGGAGAAGGGATGAAGGATAATCTGGATTCTCACCCCTAGTCCTTGTTATGATACATTTTCACATTATTACGCTCTTTCCCGAGTCGATCGAACCGTACCTCAAAAGCTCGATAATCGGAAAAGCGCAGGAGAAAAAAAAGATAAAGGTCTCCTTCTACGATCCGAAAAAGTTCACGCGCGACCGATACGGTCGCGTAGATCGTCGTCCGTATGGTGGGGGACCTGGAATGGTATTGGAACCGGACGGCATGCTTCGCGCTGCTCACAAGGCAGTAGGCAGTAGGCGGAAGGCAGAAGTGATTTTTTTCTCGACAGACGGGAGACAGTTCGATGAAGGAATGGCAAAAAGGCTTTCGAAGAAGAAAGACATCCTTCTCATCGCTGGCCATTATGAAGGAGTAGACGCGCGGGTACAAAAGATACTGAAGGCAAAAAAGATCTCGATGGGCCCATACGTGCTCACAGGTGGCGAGTTGCCAGCGGCGACCCTGATAGACGCTATCGCGCGATTCGTGCCCGGCACTTTGGGCAAAGCAGAATCGCTCGAGCGGAGTCGAGTCTCGAGCCCCGAGGTCTACACGCGGCCGGAGGTACTCGTATGGAAAGGGAAGAAGTACCGCGTGCCGAAAGTCCTTTTGACCGGCCACCATGCCAAAATTGAGGCATGGAAGATTCGAAAACGTACGTAGTACAATCAAATACATGACGCTAGAATCGCGAAGCGGAGAAGAGCGGTTCGAGATAAAGCGCCGCGAGGTTTTTAGAAGAGCGGCTGACGATCTAAAGGCGCAATCCCAGCACAGTTTCTCTGACGAGAAGCATCATGGAACGATTGTGAACGTCGTACTTAAGACACGATGGTCTCGCGCCTGTGAACTCTATAGAGAAGCGATGGACGCGCCTTCCGAGGGGGAAAAAGCTGTCGTAGAGAGGGGAGGAAGTCTCCCAGCTTCGTCTTCTGCGCGCGCAGGAGGAGAAACGCTCGCTATACGATTGCGCGAACTCTGGCCTAAGCTCCACACGCTCTTTTTGAAGGGAGAGGGTAGCACGGGGACCATCGGCAAAGATGAATTTGTTGACCCACAGCTGGAGACCTCCGAGAAGGTGGCAGAAGAACTTGTTCGCCTCGTACCCGAAAGCTACAATTATCGCTAGTTGTAAAACTCGGGAGGTTATAAAACTCGGGAGGTTAAACCTCCGGAGAATACTCGCGGTAGTAGTCGCGTGCGTCTTCAAGCATTTCCGTCAGATTTGGCATTCGGTCGTAATATTCTCGTATACCTGCGCCAGTGATTTTCCGGGTCGTCGCGTCCTTGCTGAAGAACTCTTTCACGCTTGAGTACGGATACTCGAGCAACTGTGGGCGTATCTTCCCAATGTTGCATTTTCCCTGTTTCCATTTTGGTTCAAGCAACTCCGCCGGGTTCAAAATAACATACGGAATTACTTTCTTCAGATACCGATCATCGTCGATATGTTTCGCTTTGTAGGTGCCGGCGAATAATGCTCCGGTACGATCTCGTCGCACATTGAAGTGCATGGTGTATCCCGTAAATACTTTTTGCATGAATCGTGCGATTCCGCCGTCCTGGAGCTGTTGCAGTACGAAATGAACGTGGGTAGGCATGAGCGAGAAAGCGGCGATATCAACAAGTGGCTTCCCACGCTCAGCCGGATCGCCTGCAAGGAGCGATGGTAAATCGCTGCGATATCTGTCCGAAATGGCCTCGGTCCAATCCCCATTTGAAACGTACAAAAGCCCCATGAAGCGTTCGTAATCAACTTTCGACTCGAACACTCTGCGCTTGTCGACACCTCGGTTATAGCAGTGATACCACTCTTCTGTGACGCACGGTGCGCGTGTTGCCATATCTCAAACCTACCATGAATCTCCGGAGGTTGAATCTCCGGAGGTTTAACCTCCGGGGAGAGGCGTAAAAGTGATACACAATGATATTTGCCTCATGTCAAGGTTGAGGAGGGGAGTGGAAGGTGATACAATCCCGCGACATTTGCTCTAGCTGATTGAGTTGTGGCTGTGCGAAGGCAAACGTTTTCATAAAGACAACTTAATAGTGATCAAACCGGCGACGCGAAGGCGGCGCACGGGTACGTTGTTGCACAATGGCGAAAACAAAAGCACGACCACAAAAATATTTTGGCAAGTTCAAGGAGCCTCTCGTAAAGCTCCCTTCTCTTGTTGATTCCCAGCTCGCTTCGTTCCGAGAGTTCTACGAAACTGGCGCCGAGCGGGTCTTTAAAGAGTTCTTCCCGATAACCGATCACTCCAACAAAAAGTTCGAACTCAAGCTCGTCAAATTTACCTTTGGTGAATTGCGATGGGACGAACATTACGCGAAGAGGGCAATGCGCACGTACGAAGCACCACTTTCCGTCGTAGTACGTCTTAAGAATAAAACGACCGGTACCGAGAAAGAGCAGGAGATATTTTTGGCTGATTTTCCATGGATGACAGCGCACGGCAGCTTCATCATCAACGGTGTTGAGCGTATCGTAGTGCCGCAGCTTGCGAGAAGCTACGGCGTTTTCTTTGAAACAGTTCCGTATAAGGGAAAGACCTATTTCGCGGCAAAGGTCATTCCCTCGCGCGGTGTGTGGATCGAGATCGAGTCTGATCCTGACGGTGGCATTTACGTGAAGATAGATCGCAAGCGCCGTTTCCCCGTTACCTCGCTGCTTCGTGTTTTGGGACTTGCGACCGAGAAAGAAATAAAGGGGAAGTTCGAGAAATCCCGCGCTGCTTCCGAAGCGATCGCTGCGACACTTGGTCATGACACCGCACACACCTTGGAGGAGGCTTTTGTGGAGATATATCGAAGACTCCGCGATGGTGACATTGCGACCCCTGACAGCGCCCGAGAGCATGTACAATCGGTACTCTCCGGTGAGCGGTACGACCTCTCTCGTGTTGGCCGTTTTCATTTCAATCGTCGCTTTGGCCTGCCGGCTTCCCAAAAGGACCTCGATCGCGCGACCCTGAACGCGGACGACATCGCACGCATCATCACCCACATCGCCGAGTCCAATGCCAACCCTGCGGCTGAGGCGGACGATATCGACCACCTCGGATTCCGCCGTGTGCGTTTTGTTGGCGAGCTTTTGGAACAGCGTATGCGCGTGGGCCTTTCACGTATGAAGCGCAACATTCAGGACCGAATGGCCATGGTGGACCCGACGACGACACTACCGGTCCATTTCGTGAATCCGCGCCCGTTCCAGGCCTCGATACGCGAATTTTTCACGACTGACCAGCTCTCACAGCTCATGCAGCAGTACAACATCCTCGATGAGATAGAACACTTGCGAACGCTCTCAACGCTCGGTCGCGGTGGGCTCACCTCTGAGCGTGCAGGGCTTGAGGTGCGCGACGTACACAGTAGTCATTATGGCCGCGTGTGCCCTATCCACACACCGGAAGGTAAGAACATCGGTCTCGTGCTCCACATGTCGCTTTATGCGCGCCCCAACGAGTTCGGCATTATCGAAACGCCGTATGCAAAAGTGGAAAAGGGGAAGGTCACTAAAGAAATTTCATACTTGAGCGCATTGGAGGAGGAATCGTACGCTATTGCGCACGCCGCTACACCCCGCGACGAGGACGGCCGCATCACCGGAAAGATCGTTGAAGTGCGAAAGGCCGGCAAACCGACCGTCGTATCACGTGACCAGGTGGACTACCTCGAAGTCTCGACCAATCAACTCTTCTCCGTGGCGACGTCGCTTATCCCGTTCGTTGAGAACGACGACGCGAACCGTGCCTTGATGGGTTCGAACATGCAGAAACAAGCTGTGCCGCTTGTCGTCCCAGACGCGCCTTTGGTCGCGACCGGTGTGGAGTCAGCCGCTGCACGCGACTCCGGACGTATCACGATCGCCGAGGAAGCGGGCGAAGTAGTGCACGTAGACGCGAAGTCGATCAAGGTGAAGAACTCAGACGGGAAGACCAAAGAGTACCCACTCGTAAACTTTTCGCGGACCAATGGCTTTACCACGTTCCACCAACGACCCGTCGTGGGAATGGAAGAGACTGTTAAGAAGGGCACGGTGCTTGCCGACTCTTCGACTTCCATGCACGGACAGCTCGCCATCGGACAGAACGTCCGTGTCGCCTTCCTCCCGTGGTTCGGGGCGAACTATGAAGACGCCATCGTCATCTCTGAGCGTCTCGCAAAAGAGGCGCGTTTTACTTCGATCCACATGGAAGAGTTCGTCTGCATTGTGCGTGACACGAAGCTCGGCCCTGAGGTCACTACACACGACATTCCCAACGTCTCTGAATTCAAACTTCGCAACCTCGACGAGGACGGTGTGATACGTATCGGCGCCGAGGTCCGTCCGGGTGACATTCTGGTAGGCAAGGTGACGCCGAAAGGTGAGACACAGCTCACGCCGGAAGAGCGTCTCTTGCACGCTATTTTCGGTGAGAAAGCGAAGGATGTAAAAGACACATCGCTTCGTATGGAAGGCGGCAAGCGTGGTCGTGTGGTAGGCGTGAAGATCTTCTCACGCGAAAGCGGTGACCAGCTCGAAAGTGGTGTTATCAAGCGTGTCCACGTGGAAGTAGCACAGCTGCGAACCATCGCAGTTGGTGACAAGCTCGCCGGCCGTCACGGCAACAAGGGTGTCATCTCGCGCGTACTTCCTGAGGAAGACATGCCGTTCGACGAGAACGGCGAGCCGGTGGACATTATTTTGACACCGCTCGGTGTGCCTTCCCGTATGAACCTCGGTCAGATCCTTGAATTGCATCTTGGCCTTGCGGCGGAAATGCTCGGATACCAGGCAGTCGTCCCATCGTTCGAAGGCGCGACCGAAGCAGAGATCCGCGAGGAGTTGAAGAAAGCGGGCGTTCACGAAAGCGGGAAGCGCGTACTCTTTGATGGCCGCACTGGTGAAGCCTTCGCGCAGCCGGTCGCCGTGGGTGTGATGTATATGCTCAAACTGCACCACATGGTGGAAGACAAGATCCACATGCGTTCTATCGGTCCGTACTCGCTCACAACGCAGCAACCCCTGGGCGGTAAGGCGCAGAATGGTGGTCAACGAGTAGGGGAAATGGAAGTCTGGGCGTTCCTCGGGTATGGCGCTGCGCATTCGCTTCGCGAGATCCTTACGTACAAGTCCGATGACATTTTGGGTCGCTCTGCAGCATTCGACGCCATCGTTTCGGGCGACCGCATTACCGAATCGCACACACCGGCAACGTTCAACGTCTTGGTCCGACACCTACGCGGCTTGGGCATTGACATTGAATTTATCGAGAGTGGTATGGGCATCAAATAGTATATGAAGAAAAAAGACATCATCCCGCAAGACTTTGAAGCCGTCGCAATGCGACTCGCTTCTCCTGAGCGTGTGGAGGAATGGTCGTACGGTGAGATAACCAAGCCGGAAACGATTAACTACCGTACCCAACGTCCTGAGAAGAACGGCCTCTTCGACGAGCGTGTGTTCGGCCCCGAAAAAGACTATGAGTGTTACTGCGGTAAATATCGCGGCATCCGCTTTCGCGGTATCGTGTGTGAGAAGTGTGGTGTCGAGATTACCCGCTCTATCGTACGCCGAGAGCGTATGGGCCACATCGACCTCGCGACCCCTGTTGCACACATCTGGTTCCTTCGCGGTATCCCGAGCCGTATCGCTCTGATGCTCGGCCTTTCTGCCGCGGAAGTGGAGAAGGTCGTGTACTTTGCCGGCTACATCGTTACGCACGTCGACGAGACTGAGCGAACACGGTTGCTTAAAGAGCTCGAACAAGAGTTGCAGACAAAAACGAAGGCCGTCGAAGGAGCGGAAGCAAAGACAGCACTGAAAGAGAAAGCGCAGAAGGCAAAAAAAGAAATAGATTCGTTGCGCGTTGGCGCAGTCTTGGATGAGGCCGCATACCACCTCTTTGCGGTGAAGTACGGAGCGGTCTTTCGCGCCACCATCGGTGCCGAAGCGCTCTACAATATTCTGAAACAGATAGACGTTGATGTGTTCATCAAGAAACTCAAAGAGGAGTACGAAGGAGCACCCGCCGCCGAACGCGACAAGCTGCGCAAGCGCCTCGCGCTCGCAGAAGCACTGAAGCGCTCTCAGGTACGCCCTGAGTGGATGTTCGTCACAAGACTCCCCGTGGTGCCGCCGGCGCTCCGTCCGATGGTCGCGCTCGAGGGTGGTCGCCACGCCTCTTCCGACCTCAACGACCTCTATCGTCGCGTCATCAACCGCAACAACCGTCTCAAACGTCTTTTGGCCATTCACGCACCCGAAGTCATTTTGCGTAACGAAAAGCGTATTCTGCAGGAAGCGGTCGATGCCCTTTTGGACAATTCCATGCGCCGTGGCGCAGGCGTCCTTGGTATCCTCGGTGGCCGCCGTCGTGCGCTCAAATCACTCGCCGACTACCTTAAGGGCAAACACGGCTATCTTCGTCAGAATCTCCTCGGTAAGCGCGTGGACTACTCGGGCCGCTCTGTCATCGTCGTCGGTCCTGACCTCGCACTCGACGAATGTGGTCTGCCGAAACACATGGTACTTGAGCTCTTCCGTCCGTTCGTTATCCGCGGACTCCTTGCCCGTGAGCTTGCGTACAACATCCGCGGCGCCGGCCGTCTCATTGAAGACGAAGCGCCGGAGGTGTGGCCCATTCTTGAAGAGGCTATCCATGGCAAGCACGTGCTTCTCAACCGTGCTCCGACACTGCACCGTCAGTCTATTCAGGCGTTCCGGCCGGTCCTCATCGAAGGCAATGCCATTCAGGTACACCCACTCGTGTGTCCGGCGTACAACGCCGACTTCGACGGCGACGCGATGGCGGTCCACGTGCCACTCTCCGAAGCTGCGCAGATGGAAGCTGCGAAGATAATGTCGGCCAACAAAAACGTTCTCAAACCGGGAAGCGGCGACGTCGTCGTTGCCTCGAAGCTCCTCGACATCGTCCTCGGTTGTTACTGGATGACGAAGTCAGTCGACGGCGCAAAAGGTGAAGGTGTGAACTTCCCAACGACGAACGCTGCCATCACTGCGTTCGACTTCGGTGCCATTGACCTGCGTGCCAAGGTCAAAGTGTTGCCGGGAGACAGCAAGAAGTACGAACAGTTCCAGAGCGCACTGTTCGAAACGACCGTCGGGAGGCTCCTTTTTAACTCGGTTCTTCCAAGCGATTTCCCGTACGTGAACGAAGAGATAACTAACAAGCGCATGCAGCAGCTCGTGCAGGACCTCGTCGCGCACTACAAACTCGACGGTATCCCCATGATCCTCGATAAGATAAAGGCCTTCGGCTTCCGCTACGCCACCTACGCCGGCATCACGTGGTCACTTTCGGACGTCGTTGTGCCGAAGACAAAAGAAGACTTGGTGCGCGCAGGCCGCGAAAAAGCCGAGAAAGAGCAGGACAACTTCAACCAGGGACTTCTCACCGATGACGAGCGTCGCCGCATGACGCTTGAAGTGTGGGGCAAGGTCTCGGCGGACCTCCGTAAGATCGTCATCGACTCGCTCGACAAGAACGGTCCGGTGCACGACATGATAACCTCCGGTGCCCGTGGCAGTGCTGTGCAGCTACACCAAATGGCCGGTATGAAAGGTCTCATCACGAACCCCCGTGGCGAAGTCATCGAGTTCCCCATTCTTTCCTCGTACAAGGAGGGACTTACCCCTATTGAATACTTCATCTCAACGCACGGTGCGCGCAAAGGTCTTGCCGACACCGCACTCAACACTGCACGCGCCGGCTACCTTACGCGCCGTCTTTTCGACGTTGCGCACGACGTCGTCGTCTTGGAGAGCGATTGTGGCACGAAAGAGGGCATTACCATCCGCCGTCCGGGTAAGGAAGACATCGGTGGGTCGTTCAGCGAACGCATCGTCGGACGGACCCTCGCAGAAGAAGCGGGCACGTTCAAGCGTGGAACACTTTTGAGCCGCGACGACGCCGCATCCCTCGAACAGAGCAAGGTCGAAGAAGTGACCGTTCGCTCGCCCATCACCTGTAAGGTCGCACGCGGTGTATGTCAAAAGTGCTACGGTGCAGACCTCACGACGGACGAACTCGTTGACGTTGGAGAAAGTATTGGCGTCATTGCTGCTCAAGCGATCGGTGAACCGGGCACCCAGCTCACCATGCGCACCTTCCACACAGGAGGTGTCGCCACAGCAGGCGGTGACATCACGATGGGTCTGCCGCGCGTTGAGGAGATCTTTGAGAGTCGCACGCCGAAACTCCCTGCTCTCATCGCGCGCGTCTCCGGTGTAGTTTCCGAGATAGCACGCAACGAGGAAGACACTATCATTACGATACTTCCTGAAGCAGGCTCCAAAGCCGCGAAAACGGCTCGTGCTGCAAAGAAAGAGACTGAGTACAGCGTACATCCACTACGTCAGATAGTCGTCAAGGAAGGCCAGTCAATAGCGAAGGGGGACTTCCTCACAGATGGCTCTGCGGACCTCGAAGAACTCTTCACTTTTGCCGGTAAAGAGCGCGCGCTCGAATACATCATCAGCGAAATCACCCGCATCTACGAACTGCAGGGTGTTGCGACAGCGCGCAAACACCTTGAGGTCATCGTCAAGCAGATGTTCAGCCGTGTTTCTGTCACGCACGCAGGCAACACCGGTATCTCTGCCGGCGACATCATCGCGGACTTCGAATTTGAGCGTGCCAACAGGGAAGCGAAAGACGCTGGCAAAGAGCCAGCCCGCGGCAAGTCACTCCTCCTCGGCATCACCGAAGTTTCGCTCACCCGCGCCTCCTTCCTCTCCGCTATTTCGTTCCAAAACACGCCGCGCAAACTCGCCGAAGCGGCCGTCGCAGGCTCTGTGGACCGCCTTATCGGCCTCAAGGAGAATGTCATCATCGGTCGCCTTATCCCGGCGGGGACGGGCTTCAAAGGCAGCAAGAAATATGCACTCATTGAAGAGATGGAAGCAAAGCTTGCTTCTCAAGCCCCCGTCGCAGAGTCAATGACAGACGGCGAACAAAACAAAGCTTAACGGTAAGGGGGTTAATAGGAATAGTCCCGTGGCTCCCGCGATGGTCGTTGCTTTTTCACCTCGCAACACGTACCGTAGTCACTAGCGGGCTCGTGGAGAGCCCTCAGCGCAACACATCAAGAGCTCTCAGGAGGCGGAAATGCAGCTTGTAGAAAGGAAGCGTCGAAGGCAAGGTCTCGGGTACAAAGCCCGCTCCCTCGCACGCAGTTTCCTCTCGAAGCTGCGTCGAAAGCTACTCGGGTCCACTGCTCCAGTTGTGATCGGTGAGCAGGCCCCAACTCCTTTGCCGGACATGGTGATATTCATCATGGACGGCAACGGTCGCTATGCTGAAAAGCATGGCAAGCCGAAGCCGTGGGGGCACCTCCAAGGGGTTTTCAAGGCGCGCGAGATGATGAATGCAATGAAGGCGCGTGGTATCCGCAAGCTCGGCTTCTGGGCCGCTTCGACCGACAACTTCGAGAAGCGCGTCAAGAAGGAGATGCAGTTCCTTGCGAATCTCATCAAACGCGAATTGCGTGAATTCCTGAAAAATCCCCAAGAGGTCCGTATCCGGATCTGTGGCGATTGGCGTAAGTACGTGCAAGACGACGAACTCGAGCAGCTCATTGCTGAGGTCGAGGAATCAACGAGCATGTACTCGTACCTCGAGCTCACGATCTTCTTCGGCTTTGGGGGGCGCAGCGACATCATACATGCCGTGAAGGACTGCGTGCATGACTTCGTTGCCAACCAGCGGCCGGTGGAGGACATTGAGCGCTGCATCACACCCGATTACCTTGAGGCTCGGCTTCTCAGTCATTGGGTGAAGGGCGACAAGCTCCTCGTCTTCCGCTCGGGGGAGGAGAGTCCAAGTCTTGGACACACGTCCGATTTCCTCCTATGGCAACTGCGTAGTGCTGAATGGAAATTCAGCACTACTCTCTGGCCGGAGTTGTCGGTTGCAGAGGTAGAGGCTGCGCTCGAAGAATATGGTGCGCGGTCACGCCTGCAAGGCGCACCACGTCGCTAACGACAGGTCCATGTGCTCTTTCGACTCGACACGTCGGTCCCCTCGGGCCGGCGTGTTTTTTATAAATATAAAGAAGTTCCCCGCCAGCGGCCGTGCCAGCGGGGAAGTTTTGGCGGATTTCGGGTCATATGCCGAGCCTCCTTTTCTCGTTGTTGAACTTCTTGACGATGTGGGCACGAGTCCGGTCTCTCCGTCTCGTGTTTCCCCTCGTCAGTATTTTGTTCCCGAAGTGGGGAGACAGGAACGTGGCAGCGTATGACCACGATCCGTTCCTTCTGATGCGCCACCATACGATCTGTAGCGACGCCTTTTTCGGGTCAGTATTTGTGTTGCCCGAAATCCAGCGAGGAGTTTTCATGACGGTTACTCCCTTGTACAAGGCTGCCGAAGCAACCGGAACGGAAAATCTAGCATAGAGAGCGTGTGAAGTGCAATGCGACGCGATTGAATGTTACGTTATAGAGATATATAGTGTTTCTCGGAGGTGGTACATGCGCCATATATATCGGATAATTACGGCAAATGTCGCGATCGGTCTCTCCGTCCTGATATCTGTCAGCTTCGCCTATCTATCCTCTGTTTACGACCCAAAATGGCCTATCGCGACGGGCGCCGCAGTACTCTTCGGTGTAATAGCGATTGTCGTGATTCGAAGAACCGTTCGTGGCTATCGCAAGGGATACCGCTCGGCACGAATTCGCAATGGTCAACACTATCCAAAAACAGGCTGGCCGATGATGGCCTTCGGCTACTGTTTCTACTCAGGATTCGAAGCCGGGGAACGGCAATGGAGGCGAGATCATGTGCAACCCTAAACGCCGACCCACGCTTCGGGCCGGCGTTCGCACTTTTTCCGTAGGAAGCGCATAATGGTGTTGATGGCAGGGGATACCACCCAGCAGATCAAAGACAAACTCTCGATCACGGATGTTGTGAGCGAGTACGTGAAGCTGGAGCGAAGCGGCACCAACATGCGTGCACGATGTCCTTTTCATGCGGAGCGCACGCCTTCTTTTTTCGTCTCTCCCGAGCGTGGCACGTACCACTGCTTCGGCTGCGACAAAGGCGGTGACATTTTCAGCTTTGTACAGGAAATAGAAGGACTCGATTTCAAGGGCGCCCTGAAGGTGCTCGCAGACAAGGCGGGAGTGAAGATAGTGTATGGGCGAGGGGGGAAGGAGGGAAAAGACGAACGGGGCCGCCTTTTCGAACTTCTGGAAACGGCGACCATCTTCTATACGTCGCGTCTCACGACAGAAGCGAAAAAGTATCTCAAAGAACGCGGCATCACGGAAGCTACCGTGAAAACCTTTCGGCTCGGATGGGCGGGGGACGGGTGGAGTGAGGTTGTCGACCACCTGAAAAGCAAAGAGTTCTCAGAGAAAGAGATCCTTGATGCAGGTGTGGGCAAAAAGAGCGAGCGGGGGAGCGTCAACGATAAATTTCGCAACCGTATCATGTTCCCCATCGCGGATTCCGCCGGCCGGGTAGTGGGCTTTTCCGGTAGGGTCTTTGGCGAGAAAGCCTCGCCCGAAGCACCCAAGTACCTCAATTCGCCCGAAACGCCGCTCTTTCACAAGTCGCGTATCCTGTATGGCTTCGACAAGGCCAAGCTCACTGCACGCAAACACAACTGCGCCATTCTCGTCGAGGGCCAGCTCGACCTCTTGGCGAGCCACCAAGCAGGGTGGAGCAACACCATCGCTGTTTCCGGTACCGCTTTCACTCCCGAGCATGCTGCACTCATCAAGCGTCTTACCGATAATCTCGTCATCGCGCTCGATGCCGACGAAGCGGGTATCAAGGCGGCCGGTCGGGCCGCAAGAGCGGCCCTCCAACAAGGGCTGAACGTGAAGGTCGCGCGCTTGCCAAACGGTCTTGACCCCGCAGACCTCGTTCTTAAAGAGGGAAAGGAGAAGTGGAGCGCTGCTATTCGTAATGCAAAAGACATCATCACTTTTCTTCTCGACGTCTTGGAGGAGCGTTCCAAAGGAGTGGATGGTTTCCGCAGGAACGTTGAGATAGCCGTCTTGCCATACGTCAACGACGTCGCATCTCCCATCGCGCGGGAAATGTACCAGCGCGAGATAGCCAAACGGCTCGGTGTTTCAGAGTCAGCAGTGTCTGAAGCGCTCTCGCGAATGCCAAAAGTCCCTGCGTCCGAAGGCTCTGCTGTGATTGTCATACCAACACCTTCGGCAAAGTCGGAGCGTGTTGCACATGCCTTTTCCATTCTTCTATGGCTACGCGAACAAAAGAAACCCCTCCTCGACCTCGATGCGTATGAGAAGGAACTCAGGGAGGCGGTCGGCGCGGATGCGTACAAACGCCTCGAGGCGCTCTCAAAAGGCGAGCAGGAGAAGCTTCGCTTTGGCGCAGAGCAGATGTACGCCACAAGCAAGGCACTAAAAGCCGAAGCGAAGACGCTTCTTGCCGTCCTCCTTAAAGAGCGGCTTACGCGCGAGCTACGAGAGGCTACGGTGGCCTTGAAAAAGGCCGAAGAACGGGGGAACGAGAAAGAGGTGGGTGTGCATATGTCTGTGTGTAACGTGTTGACAAAGCAGATTGCGAGTCTGCACGAAGTGCTGTAGAGTAATCCGCTCAGTCTTTCAGCGCTCTACAGCGCCTCCGGACTGTCGCTATAAAGCGTCTCCCGAGGGAAAGGGAGGGACTTTCTGCGCTCTGAATAAAAATATGGCTAAAAAACGAAAAACAAAGAAGAAAAAGGCGAGAGCAAAGCGAGCGCTTCGTCGGGCTAAAAGAGGGGCGAAACGAAAAGTTTCGCGCGCTAAACGCACACGCGCAACAAAAAAGAAGAAGGTAGTGCAGAAAAAAGGCGTCGTACGGAAGGCCTTGCCCCGGATGAACGCTGCGTTCACAAAGACTTCAGCAGGTAAGATGTTGAAGAAAGAGGGGGCGAAAGTGGAGAATTTGATACGACTCGGCAAAGAGCGCGGCTACCTCACCTATGACGAGATATTACGCGAGTTCCCGACCATCGAGGACAACGTCATGTTGCTCGACGAAATGTATGAGCGATTCGCTATTGCCGGTATCGATGTGCTTGAAGGGGGCGGCATGCTCGAAGATGTCTCTGCCGATGCGGTGCTCGAGCGCAAGAAGCTGCAACATCGCCGCAGTGGCGATTCGAGCCACGATTCGGTGCAGATGTACCTGCGAGAAATAGGACAGTACCCGCTCCTCAACGGCGAACAGGAGAAAGACCTCGCCAAGCGCATTCTCACCGGCGACGATGAGGCACGCAGTATTCTCGCACGCTCCAACCTCCGTCTCGTCGTCTCTATCGCAAAAAAGTACGTGAACCGCTCTCCCGACCTCACACTCCTCGACCTCATTCAGGAAGGGAACCTCGGCCTCTTCAAGGCCGTCGACAAGTTCGATTTCACCAAAGGCTTCAAATTCTCGACCTACGCGACGTGGTGGATTCGGCAGGCTATCACCCGCGCCTTGGCCGACCAGAGCCGCACCATCCGCATTCCGGTGCACATGGTGGAAACCATCGCCAAATACAAGCAGAAGGTGCGCGAGCTCTCGCAGCACCTCGGCCGCGATCCGCTACCGGAGGAAATTGCCGCAGAAATGGGTATCGAGATAGAGAAGATATACACTATTCAAAAGATAAATCAGGACACCGTTTCACTCGAAAGCCCGGTGGGCGAGGACGACGACGAGCGCTCAACACTAGGGAGCTTCATCGCCGACGACACCATTGCAAGCCCCGACATGGACGCCTCGCGCCGTATCCTCTCCGAACAGATGAAGGATATTTTGGACGAGCTTTCGCCTAAAGAGAGGAAAATCCTTGAAATGCGCAACGGCCTTACCGACGAGGGTATCTGCTTCACGCTCGAAGAAGTGGGCCGCGAATTTGGCGTCACCCGCGAACGCATCCGCCAGATAGAAGCCAAAGCCCTCGAACGCATCCGCTTTCACGAACGAGCGAAGCAATTGAGAAGCTATTAGAAATCTCTGTCCGGTGCACCGCCCTCCAGCCTGCGCTTGAGAGCCTCATCGGCCATTTTCAGTGCGAAAATCGGAACGTAGTTTCGGATTTGTTTGTCCGCAAACGCTGTTCGCGCGCGCAGGTATTCTGTCGTTATCTCATCCTCACCGAGTTTGTGACCATAGCGGCGATTGAGTTGCTCCAGATTGCGACTGTGTTCGCCCTCTTCCATCTCCGGTGTGAACGTCACCCTGTCTTTCTTCGCACCTGGAGCCTCCTGCATGCTCCCAGGGTATCACGGAATTTCACGCGCCAAACAACTCCGCAGTTACTCCCCCTTCGCCACAAATCAAACGGCCGGGCTCCGAAGGGGAGTCCGGCCGTTACTCGAGGATTTGGGCCATGCCGACCACGCCAACGATGGAGAGCAGGCCAAGAAAGACCATGCCCAAGTTATCGAATGGGCGCGGCCCCATCGTAGACGGGTCTACGAAGATGTAGCAGATCCCGACGACGACTAAGATGGCAAAGAGAGCACCCAGAAACTCTTTCATCGAGGCCTCCATTTCTGGTCGCAATGAATACTATCCATCTCCATCAACAAATCAAACAGCTGGACTATAAAAAAACGAACGGCTGCGAGGTCCTCCAGGGTCGCAGCCGTGTTTAAGGGAGACTAGCGGCGTTCAAACCGCCTTCCTCAGGTTGGCGGTCTCCGGCGTCGGGACACCGATGAGCTCTGCCTCCTTTTTGCTGAGGAAACAAGCTCCCACGAGCGCACCTCGGATGAAGGTGATCTGCTCGTGCAGCTCCTCGAACATGCTGCTCCGGACGAGCCGGGGCAGCTCGTTCTCCGCGATATAGCGGAGGTCGGCAACGATGAGATCGCGCCGAGCCGGCTCGTACTGGCCATTGCCGTACTCCCGCGGCTCGATATTCGACCAACGTTGCTGAAGTTGCTCCTGCAACTTCGCGACGGCACGCTCCGCCGTCGTCTTGCCGACAAACCCCACTTCGGTCATGGCGGCTCCTTTCGCTGGCGTTTGGGCCAATCCCATGCCAGCATTTGGAGCATGGTACCTCAATATCCGGCTCGCCTAAATTGCCAATCCCCGCTTCTTATGGGCTAAGTTTGTTCACCAAAATAGCCCTTGCTCTCTTTAATGATTTCGTCGAGAGCCTCTCTTGTCAGTAAATTCAGATGCATTAACCTTTCTACCGCCTTCTGAAAAGCTTCGTCGGCCTCTTTACTCTTTTCACGAACTTCGGCTTTTTTGAGGTCGTTATGGATAGCCGCGTGGGCCACTTCGAGTGCGTCGAGTGTGTCGTAGAGCTGTAATGCGACATGAACACGCACCTCCGGCGATAGTTGCAAAGACAACTCCTTTTTAGGCTCAGTCGTATCCTTCGGCTTGCCCGGAATGCCGTTGCTTAAGTCTTTCATAGCGAAATCCTAACCCCTGAGTCCGTGTTTTCCTAGCTCTGCAGTTGTTTACAGGTCGTTGCCAGAGTAGGAGAGGTTGAGGCTCTTGTTGATGAGCGGGAAATCGGGGACCATGTCGTTCGAGGTGAGGTGCGAGAAAAGCTGCCAGTGAATGAAGGAGGGGTCGCGAACTTTCACGCGCGCGATGGCGTTATCTTCGGAGGTAACGGCGTACACGATTTCGCCGCGCCACCCCTCGACGACGCTCACCGCCATGCTCCTTTGCGGGATCGCTTGTAGCGCGGTGTGAAGCGGGCCTTGCGGTAGCGCGGCGAGTGCTTTTTCGATAAGCGCGATGGATCCATAGACCTCCTTGATGCGCACATGGAAGCGAGCATCCACGTCGCCTGCCGTTTCAAGCGCAATCTGAGGAGTAACGTCGCCGTAGGCAGCGTATGGGTATTCGATGCGCGCGTCCTTCGCGATATTGCACGAGCGCGCGGCGATACCGACTGCGCCGTACTCCTTCACGGCGTCTACGGAAAGCGTGCCGGTTCCTTTCAGGCGGTTGGCGAGCGAGGCGCTGCCTTCGGCTATGGTGATGATCTCGGTAAAATCCTGCTTTAGCGCTGCGAGGAAATGTTGCAGAGAGACGACATTCTCCGGCATGATGTCCCGTATGACGCCGCCGGGCGTGTTTATGCCGCGCAAAAAGCGGCTGCCGGAGAACCGCTCGCTTTCGCGACGGAGGTTTTCGACGATGCGAAAGCCTTGCGCTGCCATGAAGGTGAATCCCGTGCCGTTGCCGGCGATGTTGCCGATATCGAAGATGTGCATTGTGAGCCGCTCGAGCTCGGCGAAAATGATGCGCAGGTAGCGTGCGCGCGTAGGTACAACCGTTGCGGTCAACGTCTCGAGAGCTTCGCAGAACGCGAGCGAATGGGAAAAAGTGCTGTCGCCCGAAATCCGCTCGGCGAGCATCACTTTCTTTTCCATCGGGAGAACCTCGAACAATTTCTCGACGCCCTTGTGCACCCATCCCAACCGCGCTTCGAGAGCGAGTATTTCTTCGCCTGCGACGCTGAAACGGAAATGTCCCGGTTCGATGATGCCAGCGTGCACGGGCCCGACGGGAATCTCATACACTCCCTCTCCGCCGATCCGGTTGAAAGAGTACTCGCCGCTTTTTGTCTCCGGAATACGCGTATCCCATGCGAAATCTTTGCGCAGGGGATAGTGGCCGTTCGGCCAGTTCTCCTCATGGAGGATAAGCGTGCGCGGGTCAGGGTGCCCTTCGGCTTTGAGGCCGAACATCGTCATGATCTCCCGTTCGTAGAGCGCGAAGGCAGGGAATTCTCGCGCGAGCGAAGGAAACACGGTGTTTTCGAGCTGGAGCATGAGGGCGATGAAGTGGGATTCGTGCGGCACGCCGAAGACGTAGTGGATGCGGAATCCACGATCCTTCTCCCGCTCATCCGTTGCAAAGACGGTGACGAGCGGCAGCGTTTTGAGAAGAGTTCGGGCAGTGTCAGCGAGTTCGTTCGCCACGAGAGGGACAAGGAACGTATTGCCATGTATTTCGAACGCGCGGTTCGGGAGGTAGCGGTTCATGAGATCGGCGTGTTTCATCATAGCGTTTGTCATTGAATAATCGCGGCGGCATCAGCGACGAGCTCTGAGAGAGGAGCGGGGATCCAGATGCTCAAGACGACGAAAACGAGCGAAAGGAATGCGAGCGAAACGAGTGTCCATCTATTCGCTTCGCCCTTCGGGATATCATCCGGCGCTTCGCCAAAAAGCATATTCGTCGCATGCTTCACGAAGCCCGCGAATACGACGATGAGCGCCAGAAGTGCGATGAACATGAGGTATGGGAAGTTCTGCATGCCTGCCGCGAGGATGGAGAGTTTGGTGAAGAACATGCCCGAAGGCGGCACGCCGGAAATGGCAAGGAGCGCGGCGAAAAAGACTGCAGATGAGACGGGAAGGAGCGTGAGCGCGCCGCGCACGCTCGCGATCTTCGTCGAACTGTACTTGAGAAAAATATTGCCGGCAGCAAAAAAGAGTAAGGGTTTCAGGAACGCATGGTAGAGCATATGCATCAGGGCGGCGATCACTCCTATGCCTCCGACGCCAAAACCGAGTGCCATGACCCCCATGTGCTCGATCGAGGAGTAGGCGAGCAGGCGCTTGTAATTTTTCTGCACGAAGATGATAAGTGATGCGACGACGAGCGAGACGATGCCAAAGAGGATGAGGAGATCCTGCGTGAACGAAGGGTCGAGCACGGAGTCGGTGATCGTGCGGAAGCGCAAAATGGCGATAAGGGCGACGTTGAGGAGGAGTCCCGAAAGGAGGCTCGAGATCGGGATAGGCGCTTTGCCGTGCGCGTCCGGAAGCCATGTGTGGAGCGGCACGAACCCGACCTTCGTCCCGTAGCCGACGAGAACAAAGATAAATGCGAGTGTGATAAGGAGAGGATCGAGCGAACCTTGCACAGCACGCAGCGTATCCCACGTAATGAACCCGCCTCCCGCGCCCGCATTCGTGGCAGCGTTGAGGAAAAGGAGGGTGCCGAAAAACCCGAGCAAGAGCCCGACGGAGTTGATAATGAGGTGCTTCCAGCCCGCTTCGAGCGCGGAGGGCTTATGGTAAAAGCTGATGAGAAATGCGGTCGCAAGCGTCGTCGCTTCTATGGCGACCCACATGATGAGCGGGCTCGCGGTTGTCGTAACGACGTACATGGCGAAGAAAAAGAGGTGGAAGAGCACGAAATACTGCCGCACCCGCCTGAAGCCAATAATGCCCTTGTGTACTTCTTCCCGCAGGTGCCCGATGGAGTGAATGGCGACCGCGAGGCCGACCGTCGCCGCTAGACCCATGAAAAATGCGCTGAGCGCATCCGTTTCAAAAAGTAGTCCGGCGTGGAAGGTGCCGTCCGCAAGCACGGTACTCGCGATCACGAGCGCAAGACTCATTTCGAGAGCTACAGCCGCGAGCGCGATGTATTCGATAGCCCATTTGTGCGTGCGTGGCATCAGCGCTGACGCGCCGGAGGCGAAAAGCGGAAGCGCGAGCAAGATGAGAATGGCCATACTACTCTTCGGTAAGGTGCATCATGCGCGAAGCGGTATCAACGGTCCCGAATTCTCGGTAGATCATGGCGAGGAATCCGGTTGCTATCACGGTCCATACCGCGATGTCGAAAGAGATGGCGAATTCGAGCGCGAAGGAGTGCTGTAGCCCAAGCTGCGCGGAGAGGAGCACAATGCCGTTCTCGAGCGCGAGGATGCCGATGATGGTAGCGAGCGTCCCGCGTCTGTTCACCATCAGGAAAAAGACGCACAGAATGCTTGCGAAGAGGAGTGGCACGCCTGCTGGCAGACTCACATTAGGATGCGAAGCAAGCAACGAAAATGAAAAAGAGGTGATGACGGCAAGACTAAGGAGCGTCAGCGGCATCGAGAGGTATGAAGTGGCCGATATGTAGAGGCTATGGCGCTTGATCAGGTGAAAGAGAAAAATGGGAGCCATAACGGCTTTGACGACTAGTGTGAGAAGGGCGACGTAGAGAAGGCCTTGCGAACCTTCTGAATATGCAAGGCTTATAAGCCCGATAGTGACGCCAAGCGACTGCAAGAGGTAGAGCATCACTAGAGACGTATTCTTGCGCACGAGGCTCATGAGTATCGCGAGCAGAAATACGGTAGCTGCGAAAAGGGTGAGAGATGGGAGGGCGAATATCATACGACGATAATGAGTATGGCGATGAGGCTCAATACAAATGAGGAGAGAAGGAGGTCAGGAACGCGAAAAATGCGGAGCTTCGCCATTACCGATTCAAGGAGAGCGATCGAGATCAACGCGAGGGCTATTTTCGCGAAGAATATCGCAAGTACGGTAAGGGCTGACCCAGCAATACCCCACGGAAAGAAAATATTCACGAAAACAGCCGTGAAGATCAAGAGCTTGTTTGACGCAGCCCATTCCACGAGCGCAAGGCGCTTGCCCGAATACTCGAGGATCATCGCTTCATGCACCATCGTGAGCTCGAGGTGGGTCGCCGGATTGTCTACAGGATAGCGAGCATTCTCCGCGAGGAGCGCGATCGCGAATGAGACGGCGAGAAGTATGAGCGGCACCAAGGCACCGCCGGAGAGCGCGGGCAGCATGAGCGCCATCCCCGCGAGGTTGGTCGTACCCGCGATGAACGATGCGCCGACGAGTGAGAGTACGAGCCCGCCTTCGGCAAGCGCTACCATCATCATTTCGCGGCTCGCGCCGAATCCGCCAAACGCCCCTCCCGTGTCCATACCGGCGAGTGCGAGAAAGAACGCTCCTGCGGCGAGCGTGTAGGCGAATACGAGGACGTCTCCGGTCGGTGAAAAGGCGGTGAAATTCACGAGCGGCACCGCTGCCGCAAGTGCCAAGGTCGAACCAAAGATGAGGTATGGCGCAGCGCGGAATATCCACGAGGTATCTTCCGAAATTACCTCGTCCTTTCGGAACAGTTTTACAAGATCGCGATACGGCTGTAATGTGCTTGCGCCGACGCGATTTTGCATGCGGGCTTTGGCCTTTCGTATGATGCCGAGCGAAAGTGGCGAGAGTGCTGCTATGAGACCCGTATTCAATAGTAGGTACAACCATTCCATAAGATTATTTAAGAGCCCACAGGAGGAGCAGCATAAGCGTGAGAAACATGTAGAGAAGGTAGGTGTTGAGATTGCCGGTCTGAATGCGTTTCGCCTTGTTTGCACCACGCTCGATGAGGGCGGTCGCGGGGCCGTACAAATACATCCGGTAGAGATCGGGCAGCGACAGGTGCACAGCTTTTGACTTCGTGAAATAGCGCGACACGGCATCGTGGTACTCCACCTCACTCTGCATGGTGGGGCGCAAGACGCGGCGGAATATCGTTATGAGCGAGCGAGAAAAACTCGTTGCGGTGATCTCCATGCGGCTCGTCAAAGGTGTCCCGCAATTCCATGTGCGGGATACGGTCACCTTCTGCCTGCCCGAGGTGAGAGACGTGATGATATAGGCAAGAAGGATCCCTAGGCCAAGCGCCGCGGCGACCCCGAGCATCGAGAGCGCCGAGAATCCGCCAAGCCCAATCGTCTGTGCGGGGCTAACAAGCGGCACCGGGTTCTCCGCGAGCCCGCGTACGCCTTCCGCGATGTGGGCCAATACGGGCGTGATCGAGCTCGCCGCGAGCCCGAAGATAACAACGAACGCCGCAAGTATTCCCATGCTCACGAGAATGATAAGAGAGCTTTCGTGTGCATGTTCGCGCGCAGAGCTGCGCGGGCGCGCAAGAAAGGTCGTCCCGAACGCTTTGACGAAGCAGGCGGCGGCGAGGCCGCCCGTGAATACGAGCGACGAAGCACCCGCGAGAAATACGATCTTCGGAAGGAGCGGCAAGAGCGCGATGCCCGCAAAAAGGCTCTGGAAGGTGAGCCACTCGCTCACGAAACCATTCAAAGGTGGAAGACCCGAGATGGCGAAGGCGCCAATAAGAAAAAAAGCGGCGGTCCACGGCATGACCTTAATGAGGCCGCCATACTCTTCCATGTTGCGCGTATGTGTCGCATGCACGACCGAACCGGCCGAGAGGAAGAGGAGTCCTTTGAAGAGCGCGTGGTTGACCGTGTGGTAGAGGGCTGCCGCAAGCGCGACTACTCCCGCGACAGGGATCCCCAGAGAAAAAAACGTAACGGCGGCACCGATGCCAAGGAGAATGATACCGATGTTCTCGACGCTGTGAAAAGCGAGGAGGCGCTTGATATCGTGTTCCGAAAGTGCATACAAAACCCCGAGGAGCGACGAGACGGCGCCCAGCGCAATGAGTAGCAAACCCCAGTGCATGTGCGGCGTAGGGAAGAACTCGATAAAGAATCTGATGATCATGAAAATAGCGGTCTTAACCATGACGCCCGACATGAGGGCGGAGACATGGGAGGGAGCGGCAGGGTGCGCTTCGGGAAGCCAGATGTGGAGGGGAATGACGCCGGCTTTTGATGCAAGCCCGACGAGCGCGAGCGCGAGTATCGTGTTTTGCCAGAGGGGTGGGACGAGATCGATCGAGGCGCGGATGGTGTCGAAATCCCACGAGCCGATGAAACGGTACAGGAGCAAGAAGGCAGCGAGAAGGAAGGTGGCACCGAGCTGCGAGATGAGTATGTAGAGCACTCCAGCGCGCACGTTCTCTTCGCGTTTCCTCTCGAAAATGACGAGGAAGTAGGAGGCGATCGCCATTATCTCCCACCCGAATAAGAAGAGGAGCGCGTTATCGGCAGAAACGACCACAAGCATGCCGCCGATGAAAACGTTGTAAAAGAAGCCGAACGCCCCCAGCCGGTAGGCACCGAGGAAGTGTTTAAGGGAGCCCGCGCCGAAAAGCGACGCTGCGACTGACGCTCCTGATATGAAGGCGAAGAAAAATGCAGCGAGCCCGTCGATGCGGAAATCCAGTATATTGGACCCAAAACCAAGCGCGCCACCGATTTGTATGGTGACCGCTTCACCCGAGATGAGTACGGCGGTGCCATACGCGAGCCCGAGGAGCCCGCCGAAAACTGCGAGAGCGTGAGCAAAAAGCCACGAATCTTTTTCCGCTCCGCGCCCGCTTAAAATGATGGAGAGGAGAGCGCCCGCTATAAAGCAGCCGAGTGTTGCAAAAAAACCATAGGTGACGAGCATTTCTATCATAGCTAGACGTTGGTCTTCCGGCGCTTTTCACCGAGCTTTTCGACGACCATGAGCATCGCTGCGATGATTTGTTTCGGCGATGGCGGGTCGCCCGGGATCTCAACGTCGACCGGTATCACATCTTTCACACCTCCCGCTATCGCGTATGAGCCTTTGAATATTCCACCGTCTATCGCGCCGTCACCCACCGCGACCACGATCTTCGGGTCGGGGGTGGCCTGATAGGTGCGGCGCAGTGCCTCGGCCATATTCCTCGACACGGGACCGCTCACGAAGAGGGCATCCGCGTGCCGCGGCGAGGCAACGAATTTGATGCCGAAGCGTTCTATGTCGTAGTAGGCGTTCCCGAGTGCGGTGAGCTCCCACTCCTCGGCGTTCGAGGAACCAGCCGCCACTTCTCGTATCGCGAGCGAGCCTTTAAGAGAAGAAAATGCCGCATCGCGCAACCGCTCCCCGATCTTTGCGATCTCTCCATCCGGAGTAAATTCGCCCCGTGGCATGATCGTTTTCGGCGTCGAAAGTACCTTTTTGAGCAGTGTATACATGGTGTTTGTGTCCTTAAAACAAAGAGACCGACCCGCGCCCTTGGGCGCAAAGACCGGCCGTTCCGCGAAACTGTACACCCGCTACAGAAAGTCTGCAATAGGCCTCTGTTCACAAAAAATAATCGCCGGCAGTGTGTGTGGCACTGCCGGCATATCGTGCAGGGTCTCAATTGACCCGTCAGAACGGAACGTTCGTGAATCCGTTCGTGAATCCGTAGGCGAGCCCCACGGTCGCCGCCGGAGCCGCCACGACGTTGGCGAACAGAACTATCAGATTGAAGTTTCCTTCGATCCAATCGCCTACACGGCGAAGACTACGTCCTACGAAGTGCATGAGGCCCTCCTTGGCCGGGTTAGGGAGCGCACATCCATGGTGCGCATCGACGAGATTGTACTGAAATGTCGGTAAAAGTCAAGCAATGGTATATTTGCTACATGACGCCGCCTATCAAGCACTGGAGTCATTCGTCGCTCATAGCTTTTTTGCGCAATCCGCTCGCGTGGTACAAGCGCTACGTCGAAGGCATTTACGATGTGCCGTCTTCGCCTTCCGGCGTCGTTGGGCGTGCCGGCCACGTAGCGTTGCAGAATTTTTATGGCGGCATTAAAAAAGAAGGCGCCATCGAGCTTGGACTCGAACACCTGCGCAACGTGCCGGACTTTGAGATCAATTTCGGTAAGGCGAAAACTCGTGCTGCAAAAAAGAAGAAACGTGCGGCGATGGAGCGTGAGTATTTGCAGGCCATCTTGTTCTACCTTGCTCGACCACCACACTACGATGTTTTGGGCGTTGAAGTCAAAGGCACCGTCGAGGTTGCGGGTCTACCGCTTCCTCTGAAGTCGGTATCCGATCTCGTCGTGCGCTCAAAAGTGGCAAGGGGCGCCCTTGACATCGTTGACCACAAGTTCGTCGATTCGTTCAGCGCGCTCAAGAAAGACAAACCACTCTTCGTCATTCAGGCGATGTTCAACTACTACGTTGTCCGCGAACTATATAAAAAACCGGTGCGGCGATTTATTCTACAAGAGTGTAAGAAGCGAAAGAATACCGACGGTGCATCGCAAATGCGGAAATACGTTATTGATTACAAGGACTACAAGGAGGAGTTCGCACTCTTTCATCGCCTTATCACCGACGCGACCGCAGAGATATCCCGCCCGCGCGTATATCTTCCGAACCCTTCAGACATGTTCGAAGGAGAGGACTCCTTTAATATTTACAGACTTGGTTTGGCAGGGGACTGATCTGCATTTCTAGCCTCAAGCGAGTCGGCATGAGTGCTTCTGGGGGTCTTCGCGCAGACCTAGGGTCGAGCGGGAGCGATTTTTCAGTAGAAAAATACGCGACCCCCAGGGCGCTCATGCCGCGAGCGACCCTTTTAGAGCTGCGCGTCAATGGCGTCTCTGAAGGTGCGGGGCTCGTCGGCTCCTGGAATAAGGGTTTTGCCGGTAATGAAGCCCGGCGTACCCTGCACCCCGAACGAAGCGCCCTCGGCCTGGTCTGCGGCCATGTTCGCGAGGTAGGTGTCTTCCTTCTCGGCGACCTGCTGTTTTAGGCGGTCTGCATCGAGACCTGAAATGCCACGAATGAGTGTGAGAATAGATTCCTCATTACCAAAACCTCCATGCTCCTCATCCTGGGCGTGGAACATAGCCTCGTGGAATTCGTAAAACTTTTCTGGGTAGAGTTCCCACACAGCGTTCTTGTACAGGGCACCGGTCGTCGAATCCGGACCCAGGAAGGCATAGTCTTTGAAAACTATCTTGAGCTTGCCCGTATCAACGTACTCTTTTATCAGGACCGGCATCGAGGGCTCTATCGGTATTTGCGGGACGCCACCTGTGTCTACCGCCTTGCAGAAGGGGCACTGGTAGTCGAACCAGTAGACGAGCGTGACCGGAGCATTCTTGTCGCCGATAACGGGGTTGTACGCTTCGATAGAAATATCTTTTACGTCGACAGAGAGGGGCTGTCCTGTCGAAGGTCCAGCGCTACCAGTCGATGAGTAATATACGGCGCCTGCAATGAGAGCGCCCGCGACGACTATCGCGAGAGGGACGGAATACTTTTGCATCGTGTCGGATGAAGATGACTGTTCTGGCATAAAATTATTGGTTAGCTGATGATTCTGGATACTTTACCATAAGATCGATAATTCCATCAAAGGTCTCTTGAGGTAGATGATGCACGGGGCACGTGCCGGTCGGCATTTCTCCTCGTGCATTCGCAAGTACTCCCGACTCGCAGGCGAGCTTCAACTCTTGGTCCGTGAACGAAGGGCTATCTGCGAGAAGTTCTCGAAGGGATTTCCAGAAGTAAGAGTGACCTTCGGCGGCATTCAAAAGCTTCGTGTACAAACGCGAACCAGAATTCGTGTGCATCAAAAGACGGATCCGTTTCTTTAGGTCTTCGTCTGAGGTCGCGAGTTTTTGCAGATGTGGAATGTGGAACACACCGTCATCAAAATTCTTTATGAGCTCGAATATAAGCCCTTCACGACTCGGCGTAACGTGTCTACTCTCGAGGAAACGAATGAAGGTCGCCAGTGGCTCGACATCGAGAGCTTCCCTGCATTTTTTGCCGAAAAAGTCGGTAAGAGTGTAATGTTTGCCAAGTGTCTCGTAGATCTTCTTCCCACGCTCACGAAGAAATTCTTCCTCCCATTTTTTCTCGTCAAAATTCGCGAATATCGACTCCATAACATACTGCATATATATACGACCCATTGCGTACGTAAGCTGCAGATCCTGAGAGACCGCAGACGGTGTTTGTGGCACGTCGACGGCACCTCGTCTGCGAGCCGCCTGCATACGAGTAGCAAAGTCCATATGAAGCCTCTCAGCTATCTCCGTATCCGTCTTGTCCACGATAGCTGCGAATTCCTCCGGCTCCTTTGCTTGTTTAAGAGCTGCGACGTACGGCAGTAGGGATTGTTTATCCAGCGTGATATTCACGCCACGTATGACCCTGGTCAGGTCCCAATCCTTTATCGCCTCGATATCTATGTTCGGGTGCGTGGAAGACGTATCCGACTCAGGGGCCTTGTCGGTGGAAATCTCGATACCGCGGGGGATGAGTGGGGGTCGGTACAGCGGTCGATCCTTCTTTTCTTCCATTGCTACCGTGCGCGAACCTTTAGCTTCGTCTGTTTCTTTTTGTTGATCTTCGGCAGACGTATCATCAGAACACCGTGCCGCTCTGAAGCCTCCGCCATATCCACGTCGACTTCCTCGGGGAGAAGGATGGTGCGGGAAAAGGAACCCCAGTAGAGTTCACGCTGGAAGTAGTGTTCCTCGTCCACCTCGCGCTCGTCTTCGCGCGTGCCGCTTATCGTGACCATTTCTCGGGTGAGCGATACGTCTATCGAATTGGGCTGCACTCCTGCAATAAGGGCTTTCACCACGATAGCCTCAGGGGTCTGATACACGTCGACAGCGAGCTCGCCCGCCGGCTCATCTTCTCCTTCGTCCGCATCGCGCGGGACGATGTGTGCGTGTCGTTCTTCACCCTTGCCCTCAAAAACGGCGCGTGTCGCTTTAGGGTCCTCGAAAAAATTGTCGTAGTCGTCTCCTCCGCCCGCGAGTTTTGAAAAGAAGTTTTTTACCGCCATACTGCTATAAAAATTTACGTTTGATGACTGGATGGACCCGTTTAATGTATTCTAACACGGCAAGAAGCGCCACGAGCCCGAGCCAAACGAGAGCGAATGTGCGCAAGATGTGAGCTTCCTCCGTATTGAGTATAAGAAGGTTGAAGAGCGAGTGCAAAGTGATGGCGAGGATAACTCCGGCAGTGGCGTAGAGGCGTTTTTGCGCGGCAGGCTTGTAAAAAGAGAGTGCGAGCATGACACCGATAGCGGCGGAAGAGAGCACGTGAAGGAGCGTGGCACCAACGAAACGAAGGTTGCCCGTCATTATCGTCTGCAGCACAGTCTCGCCAGCGAGCGGCGAGAGGAGGAAGAGGGTGTTCTCCACGGCGGCAAAGCCGAGGGCGATAGTTACCATGTAGATGACGGGGTCTATTGGCTCATCGTCGTCGCGCCGCCAGAGCACCGTGATACGTGCGGCAAAGTATTTCATCACTTCTTCGATGGCCGACCAGGTGATAAAGATGGCACTCTGAGTAATGAGGAATGCAGCGGCAAACTTTTGGATGGGAATAACGATAGCGACCGTCACCATGCCGGCAAGGAAGGCAAGTGCGATGAGTTTGCGCGGTTCCGGATGTTTGGAGTCCTCCCGGCGCCAAAACCATAGCCACACAAGAGCGGGGAAGACTCCACCGGCGATCGCTGCAAGAACTGGAAGGAAATCTGACATCGGTTAATTATACGGTCTCGAAAGTGCCTGCCCTGCGAAGCTTCAGCGAAGCAGGGGCCATTTGGCAACCATGAGGAGATCGCTCTCTTTTGTGGGCAATTCCTTCCAGATCGCTTCGGTGACGAATGGCATGAATGGATGCAGACCCTTGAGGATCCAATACAAACTGTGGAGCAGAAATTGTTGGCGACGTCTTTTTTCCTCGTCTGTTCCGTTCTTGAGGATCGACTTACTCTCCTCAATTATCTCATCCGCGAAGCGATGCCAAACATAGTGATAAAGCTTGTCGGCGGCGAGGTCGAGCCGGAACCCCTCAATGTGGCTCGAAGCCTCCTCGAAAACCGCGCGTCGCTCTTTGCGCAGCGCGTCGTCCATTTCGTTGTGCTGGTCGAAACCCATATCGAGTGCCTGACCGTGCGTGTTTTCGAGGACAAAACGCGCGATGTTCCAGAGCTTGTTGGCGAAGTGCTTGTAGCCGCGGACGCGGTCTTCGGAGAGTTTGATGTCGTTGCCCGGTGCGGCGCCGATCACGAGCGAGAGGCGCGTCGCGTCGGCGCCGTACTTTTCTATCATGTCGAGTGGATCGATGATATTGCCCAGAGATTTCGACATCTTCCGCCCCTTAGCATCGCGCACGAGGCCGTGAAGGTATACCTGCTTGAAAGGGACTTCACCGAGGAAAAATCCGCTCATCAATATCATACGCGCGACCCAGAAAAAGAGAATGTCGTAACCTGTTTCCAAGACAGACGTGGGATGAAAGTTCGCTAGATCGTTTTCTGGCCCGGGCTTGCCCTTCGTAGCGCTCTGCGCGAAGTAGGGCCAACCTAGCGTCGAGAAGGTCCACAAACCCGATGAGAACCACGTATCCAAAACGTCAGGGTCCTGTTCCCAATTTTCTATGTCTTTCGGCGGTTCTACACCAACGTGTATTTCTCGTCCCTCGTCCCTCTTCCCTCGTCCCTTCGGATACCAAACAGGTATCCGATGCCCGAACCATATCTGACGCGAAATACACCAATCACGCAGGTTGTCTATCCAGTGGTAGTAGATCTTCTCGAAGCGCTCAGGTGTAATTTTCACTGCGCCAGTCTCAACTGCCTCGCGCATCCACTCTTTGAGCGTCCGCTCTTTACCATCAGGGAGTTTCGCTTTTTTATTCACCATCACGAACCACTGCTTCTTTACCTGCGGCTCGATGATGCCGCTGCCTCGGCTGTTGGTGGAAACATTGTGAACGTATTTTTCGTCTATCTTTGTGACGAGGCCCTTCTTTTGCAGTTTCTCGACAATGGCCGCCCGCGCCTTCTTGATGTGCTGGCCGGCGAATTCTCCAGCGATAGGCAAAAGGATGCCGCGCTCGTCGATGACCTGCTCGATATCGAGCTTGTGCCGCCGCGCTATTTCGAAGTCTATGTTTGAGTGTGCCGGCGTGATGGTCATGACGCCGGAACCCATTTCCATGTCAGCGGCCTCATCCTTGATAACGGTTGCGGTGATGGGACCGTTTATCCACTCGAGCTCTATTTTTTGTTCGTGCGTGTACTCCTTGTACCGTTCGTCTTCCGGATGCATGACGACATACTTATCACCAAACTTCGTCTCGGGACGTACGGTGCCGATGACGAACGGGCCGTATTGCAGGTAGTAGAACGGGTCGGTCTGCTCGACGTACTCTACTTCGTCGTCGGAAACGGTCGTCTGCAGCTTCGGGTCCCAGTTCACGATGCGGTTGCCTCGCTCGATAAGCCCGGCCTCGTACATGCGGACGAACGCTTCCATGACCGCTTTGTAGCGAGACTCATCCATCGTGTAGGCGTAGCGGCTCCAATCCAAGCTTGAGCCCATTTTCTTGAGCTGATTGATGATAGTGTTCTTCGACTCCTCGGTAAAGGCATCGATGCGCTTCATAAGTTCCTCGCGGCCGAGGTCGTGCCGCGTCTTTTTCTCCTTCTTATAGATGTCGGCCTCAACCTTCGCTTGTGTTGCGATAGCTGCGCTGTCGGTGCCAGGGAGCCAGAGAGTCTTGTATCCCTGCATGCGCTTGTAGCGAATGAGAATGTCTTCGATGGCGAGCATCGCGGCGTGGCCCATGTGAAGCGTGCCGGTGACATTGGGCGGCGGCAGTACTATTGAATACGGCTCTTTATCCGCGTGAGGCAGTTTGTCGGGGTTCGTGTAGCCACTCTTTTCCCATGCCTCCAACATCTTCGGCTCCTGTTCGCCAGGATTGTAGGGTTTTAAGAATATCGCAGGCGCTTTTGAGGGCTCCACCCCGTTAGAGGCAGGTCGCGGTCGTGTTCCATTTGAGCCACGTTTGTCCGAAGTCATGCCGTTAGAGACCGTTGCGTTTAGAACATCCGAGTCGTGCGACCGCGGCCTCTAACGGGGTCCATTGCAGCACTTTAGCACAACTTAAGATTTCCGTTGGCCTTTAGATCTTCGGGGTTTGCGAACTCTTTTTTGAGTGCCTGGAAGTAGCCTGCGAGAGCTATCATGAGGGCGTTGTCGGTCGAATACTCCGGAGGACACACCAGTAGTTTCGAGCTGACAGCTCCGAGCTTCGAAGAAAGCGTCTCGCGGATGTGTTTGTTGGCAGAAACTCCGCCGCCCATGACGACCGTGCTTGCTCCGTACTCCTCGACGGCGCGAAGCGTTTTGTAAACCAGCACGTCGGATACTGCGTCCTCAAATTCGCGCGCGATTTTCTCACGATCGAGAGATTTCAAGTCGTTCGCTTGGACGAAGCGCTCGACGGCGGTCTTGAGACCGGCGAAAGAGAACTCGTAGTTGTCTTCGTGTAGCATCGGGCGCGGCAGGGTGAGCAATTTTGGGAGTTTTTCTCTGCGAGCATATTCAGCAAGTCGGGAAATTTCCGGACCTCCGGGGTAGGAAAGACCGAGCAGGCGGGCGACCTTGTCGAAGGCTTCACCGACGGCATCGTCACGCGTACGGCCGAGATATTCGTATTCGCCGAATTTTTTCATCAGGATCAGCTCGGTGTGCCCGCCCGAAACGAGAAGCGCAATGGCAGGCCAGCTGATAGCTGATAGCTGATAGCTTGCAGCTTTCTCATTTTGCACAAGCGAAATGAGGATATGGCCTTCCATGTGATTCACGGGGACAATAGGGACGTTCCATTTTCTAGCGAGCCCTTGGGCAAAGGTGATACCGGTCCAAAGGCATGGTTCAAGGCCGGGGCCGACCGTGACGGCGACAGCATCGATGTCGGGCTTCTCGTGACCCGTGCCGAGAACTTTCTCGAGGAGTATCGGGAGCTTCTTCGTGTGCTCATTTTTCGCAAGGTTGGGGTAGATGCCGCCGTATTCTTTGTGAACTGTCTGTGTAGCGACTTCGTTTCCTAGCACCTGAAACCTAACACCTTGTCCCTCCCCCCGCGCTTCAATAAGCGCGATACCGGTGTCATCAGCTGATGTTTCTATTCCCAGCACGTTCATGTGCAGTAGTATATAGCTCAATGTGGCGCTCCACGCTAGAGTGATGAGATGCAAGAATCGTCCCAAAGGCAATTCGCTTCCGGCGCACAAGTGTTCGCGATCTACTTTCGGCATGTCCGGAAGTATCCGTTCTTATTGGCGCTTGTCGCGCTTGGCGCGATCGGTATCCAGGTCGTCGACCTAGCAGCGCCGTGGTACTTGCGGCAGTTTTTCAATGTGCTCGCCGCGAATGTTCCCGACGGGACCGCTGTGTCCCAGCTGTTGGAACTCGTTGCCATCATCGCGGCCATCTACTTCGTTGGCTGGATTATCCGTCGTGTACAGGAATTGTGCATTATCTTTCTCGAGTCTCGCGTCATGACGGACCTGTATTCGAGTACCTTTGAATACCTGATGGGGCACTCGTACAACTTCTTCATCTCGCGTTTTGCCGGCTCGCTCACGCATCGCGTCAACAAGTTCTCCCGAGCGCTCGAAACAATGTTCGACGCCATCATGTTGCAATTTTTCCCGACATTCCTTTTTGTCGCTGGCGCGGTGACCGTTCTTTTCATGCGTAATCAAGTCCTCGGCATCGCTCTCGGCGTGTGGGCCATCCTTTTTGTTCTCTTTCAACTCTATGTCGCGAAACTGCGCCAGCCGGTGCGTGCGGCGCGCGCAGAAGCCGACACGAGAGTGACCGCGGCGCTTGCGGATTCTATCTCAAATCACTCGACTACCATGCTCTTCTCCGGCAGGCGCTACGAGCTCGGCCTCTTTAATTCGGTCGTTGATGCCTGGCGCAAAGCCACGCTGCGCTCATGGTTTGCAGACAATGCTATCTGGGCCAGCATCGGGCTTTTTATGATAGGTATCGAGATAGGGCTCTTGTGGGGCGCGACCATCTATTGGAGCAAGGGACTGCTCACGATCGGTGATTTTGTGCTCATTCAGGCGTATCTCCTCACGACCTTTGACAGGCTCTTGAGCATCAATCGCGAACTTCGCCGTTTCTTCGATGCGTTTGCCGACTCGAGCGAGATGGCGTACATCCTCAAGGAATCTCATCAAGTGTCCAATATGCCGGGCGCTCGGACGCTCGTTGTTCGCGAAGGAAAGGCGCATTTCAGCAACGTGGACTTTTACTTTCACGGCACGAAACCAGTCTTGAAGGATTTCAATCTTCTCATCAGACCGAAGGAGAAAATCGCTCTCGTCGGGCCTTCCGGGGCTGGAAAGACGACCATTACACGTCTCCTCTTGCGTTTCTACGACGTCACCGGTGGGCACATAGAAATCGATGGGCAGGACATACTGCAGGTCACGCAGGAGAGTCTGCGGGATGCTATCTCATTTGTGCCGCAGGAACCCCTGCTTTTCCACCGTTCGCTCATGGACAATATCCGCTATGGGCGGCGCGATGCGAGCGATGAAGACGTGATAGAAGCAGCAAAAAAAGCGCACTGCCATGAGTTTATCTCTTCACTACCCGACGGGTATGGGACCTTTGTCGGCGAGCGCGGCGTGAAGCTCTCTGGCGGCGAGCGTCAACGTGTCGCCATTGCACGCGCTATCCTCAAGAACGCGCCGATACTCGTTTTGGATGAGGCAACATCGAGTCTCGACTCCGAATCTGAATCGTTGATCCAAGACGCGCTCCAAGTCCTGATGGAAGGAAAGACTGTCGTTGTCATTGCACACCGCCTCTCGACCATCATGAAAATGGATAGGATAGTCGTTTTGGCGCAAGGAGCGATAGTGGCAGAGGGAACGCACGAAGAACTTCTAGAGCAGGGCGGTCTCTATGAAAAGTTGTGGAGCATACAGGCCGGAGGTTTTCACGAAGAAGTCAGGCCGGATTCTCTGGATGAATTGCTTTCTCCCGCTACCTCGGTGGACGCAGATACAGGAAAAAATCCTCCGCAAACGAGGGCACAGGAAAAATAACGGTGCGCGGTGAAGGGATCGAACCCTCGGCCTACCCCACGTCAAGGGGTCGCTCTACCACTGAGCTAACCGCGCATATAAACCAACCGACTCCTAACGCCTCGCAGAATAGCGCTTTTTTACGTAGTATTCAACATATGGAAACGCTCAGACTTACCGATGCGAACGTGGAAGAGTGCGCTGGCCTTGCGGCAGAGATCCTACGCGCGGGTGGCGTCGTCTTGTATCCGACAGACACCCTCTACGGTCTTGGCGCAGACGCGTTCTCGGACGAGGCGGTCGCGAAGGTATATGCCATCAAAACGCGCGACGAGAAAAAACCCATCCACTGCATCGTCGCCGATATCGAAATGGCGGAGAAATACGGAGAGCTCACCCCCGTTGCTCGCGCGCTTGCAGAGAAGTTTTTTCCTGGTCCGCTTACGCTCGTTCTCAAGAAGAGGAAAGAAGTGGCGGGAGGCATCACCGCCAACATGAAGACCATCGGCGTTCGCGTTCCTGGTAATCTTTTTTGCGCCGCGCTTGCTCGCACTTTCGGCGGCCCTATAACGACGACAAGTGCGAATATAGCTGGCATGGAAGCGCAAGGAACGGTCTACGGCATCCTTCAGCAGCTTGGCGAAGCTCAAAAACATATCAACCTTATCGTCGACGCAGGAGCACTGCCGCATCAACAAGCTTCCTCTATTGTCGATGTCTCTGGAAATACACTCAACATCATTCGTGAAGGAGCAATAGAAAAAGAGCGTATTTTAAACGCTTTTCACGGGTAGCCAAAAAGCCTTTGACACAGGGAGGTTCCTGTCTATAGTGTGAGGGCACGTTTTAATGTATATGCCCCCCGCCAAACCTTCTTTCGACCTCAATGACACAGGCAATCGCATTGTTGCCGGTATCGTCCTCGCCCTCGTATTTATGGGAGGGTGGTGGCTCATCGCCCGCAACGCTTCTGCGCCAATAAGCGACGCTGGTTTGAATACTGAAACTACGACACCCGATGGCACCATCGCCGACTCTGGTAAGGATACGACGACCGGAACGGTGCTTGGTCCGATAGCCGACGACACACCGATCATCGCAGGTAGCAACGAATCGCTCGATGTCGTTGATCAGCCAGCTGGTATGAGCGTGAAGGTACGCTCGGCAAATCTCGTGCAGATGGGCTGGATCGCGGTACGTGATTCCAATGGTCGCACACTCGGCGCAGGACGTTTCGGGCCCGGCATGCATACAGACGTCGAAGTCCCGCTTCTTCGTGGTACGGAGGCAGGGCAGTCGTATCAGGCGCTCATTTACGTGGATGATGGCGATAGGGAATTCGACCTTCGCAAGGATATTCTCGTTACCGGCTCTGACGGAAGCGTCGCCGGTGATGTTTTCTCTGCAAATTAAGCATTCTTGACCAAAAAACGTAGGCCCGTTACTATGGGTCTACAGGCGTTGACGGGAATAGTAGCTTGCCCTGAGCAAAGTCGAAGGGTCTGAGCGAACCGACCCCTGAGCTGCGCAGGCTAATAACCCGCGACGGAAGCCCGACCGTAAAAGTGGGACGCTGATGTCGGCGAATGTCGGAGTCAGCTAGTAAGGGTTTGAGCGGTGACGCTCAAACGAAACAGGGTGGTACACACGAGAGCTGAAGCCTCGTCCTTGTGCAGAACTTCACGTTCTTTACGGCATCGAGCGAGGAATCGAAGTGAAAATGAGTTTTCATTTCGTCCGAGCGACGATGACGAGGGAAGTTACTTACAGGGAGGAGGCTTTTTCTGTTGTTGCAACGGATAAGGAGCAAGAGATGAATGCGATAGAGAAGTCTATCAGACGGCATCAAGAGAAGGCAGCGCTGAGAGAAAAGCAGCAGAGAAAGAAAGGCGGTCCGGTCCCGTGGGGTTGTGGTATGGGATGGCCCGAGCGGAAGGACTTTGCAACTGAGGCCGAATACATTGCGGCCAGGCGAGCTGCAGACCCCAATTACACACCCAACCACGATGGGAGGTTGTGGCCGATCGTTTAGGTCGGAGATGCCCGCGAGCTGCATGTGCGGCTCGCGGGCGAGGTTTTTTAACCCCTGCCGGATCAAAGACTTGCTTCTTCGTACGAAGGTGTTGCGGGCAGCGGTGGGGGAGGCTCGCAGAAGTCGGATAGGGTATTGAGTTGTGTGCTAAACCAGCTACGTGCTGTCTCTTGATCGCCCAACATATCGATGAGGCCGAGCTCAAGCGCCTTCACACCTAAAACGGACGAGCCGTCCGCTATTTTCCTCACCTCTTCTATCGGAAGAGAACGGTTACGGGCGACCTGTGAGACGAAGCTTTCATGCATCATGGTGAGGTCACGGACAAAGAGCTCTCGCTCAGGCTCCGAAAGCGGCCTATCGGGATTGCCAGCCTCTTTGTATGGTGCGGAAACAAGTTCGATGAACTTGCCGCCTTCGCTTTCGAGCTGACCGGCGGTTTCGATGTACGAAGAGGTGACGCCAATGCTCCCGACACTGGAGTTTGGCGAAGCAATGATGGCGTCAGCACCGGTAGCTACGAGGTAGCCCCCAGACGTGCCTATCTCGCGGATCAATGCGATCGTCGGTTTGGTCGTCCTCCGCACAGCGTCGGTGATGAGTTCGGAAGCGACGAGCGTGCCACCGGGAGAGTCGATACGCACCAAAATGCCTTCTGTATACGGGTCGAGCTCTGCAGCGCGCAGGTCGGCGAGCACGCGATCTGCTGCAACGGGGAAGTAGAGCTCGTCGGGGATCGTTGAGATGCCGCCCTCGATAGGAACGACAGCGATGTTGCAGTAGGGATTTTCGTACGCGTAATAAGCGCCCTGCACGTATTTGTCCCAGAAGTAGTTGCCCGCGATCAAAACAACGACAAGGGCAACTACGCCCTTAACGAGCGTAAGCACGGCAGGGTGTACGAGCTCTCGCATGTCCCTGCAGTATAGCGCTGTTTCTGTGTCGAGGCGGTGGGAGGTTTAAAGAGCCGTGGAAAAGACGACGATAAGCAAGACGAGCGTGATACCCGCGAAAAAGCCGACTGTCTTTACGAACAGGTCCACCGCCTCTTTCTTTGTCCGTCGAGATACATTTGTACAGGATGTAAAAGAAAGATATATCCCATCATGGCGGCCGAGAGCACGAAGAGGGAAAGCATTGCCATAGGGACTAAAATCGTCTCTGGTCCGTCGGATCCCTCGAATGTGGAAATGGTAGTGACGACGAGCGCAATGTAGCCGGCTGCGAGAATGGCGTTGTAGAAGGAGTTTTTGGTCATACGAACATCCTACCTCAGACAATCGGGATCTCCGTCCACACGTTCTCAGTGCCGGTCTTGTCCATCGCCGAGTAATCTGCCCAGCGGATCCACTTGGGCTGTATCCACGTAAGAACGATCTCCGATCGGTCCATCTTGATCAAAGGGGCGTAGTAGCGCTTGCTGTGCTCCATAAGGAGGTCTATGAGCTTCGCCGCCTGCTCGTTTTTCTCACGCTCGTGCAGTATCTCTTCGGCGACACCTTCTATCTGTATTGTTTGCGGCACATCCATCGTACCGGCAGTGAACGCCACGCGCGGGTTCTCTTTCATCGCCTTATACTTTCGACTGTTGAGGAGCGTGAGAAAGTGAATGTTGAAGTTTTCATCAGCCACGTAAAAGATCGCGCTTGCGTGCGGTTGATTATCCGTGCCACACGTCGCGAGCACACCTGTCGCGTGCTCTTGGAGGAACGAGAGTGCCTCTTCCCGTTTTTTCGTGACCATATACTGCCTAGTATATACCTGGTTTTGACCCTACCGGGAATCGAACCCGGGTTAACAGCTTGAAAAGCTGCTGTCCTGACCACTAGACGATAGGGCCCTGCTTCGCTGAAGCTTCGCAGGACAGGCCCGCGACACGCGAAGATACTTCATAGTAAGGTTTTTTGAAGGAATAGGCAAAAAATGCTAATGTTTGCGCGGAAGCGTGGCTGAGTGGTTGAAGGCACCGGTTTCGAAAACCGGCATGGGGGGAACCCCATCAGAGGTTCGAATCCTCTCGCTTCCGCTGTGTACGAAACAAACGAAGAACATCCAGGATCAAGACAAGAGACAGACCGGCTGCAAGCGCAGCCGCGGATGAAGCGGCGGCATCGTGCGCTTGCGAAGTTGCGAGAGTTGATGGAAAAAGCAAAGCGCGATCCGATCGCGTATCCGAAGACGTCGGAGCTTCTCGTCTCGATAGCCGAAGGTCCAGTGGACGACAGGATAACGGTAGGCGAGCTTGTCGGCGCGCTCGACAGACGCGCCTTCGGCGTACTCCTTCTTCTCGGAGGCGTACTGAGCTTGATACCGCTTCCGCCCGGCTTTGCAACCCTCCTCGCCGTTCCTATTTTTCTTTTCGGCTTTCAGCTTGTTCGCGGCAAACATAAGCCGTGGTTGCCGGCCTTCATTCGACGCCGCACCTTCAGACGAGGAGACCTCGCGAAATATCTTTTTGTCAAAAATGAGTGGGTACGCTACGTCGAAAGTTTTTTTCGTCCGCGGCTCCTCACGCTCACGTGGCTCCTCTCGCCCTACATCGTCGGCGCCGTCGTTATGGCGCTCGCGCTCTGCTTCGCGCTCCCCGTTCCTTTTTTTGGAGTGCTGCCCGCACTTTCTCTCGTCTTGCTCGCGGCGGCGCTCGCCGAGAACGATGGCTTGTTTCTCGCAGCAGGACTCACGGCCGCCGTCGGCGCAATGATTTTTTCCGCATGGTTCGCCGCCGGCGCGCTCTCGCTATTCCTCGCGACGACTGCCCGATTGCTCGGGCTCTAGTGCCGGGGTATCCACACGTTTGCCTTTCACAAAGATGCGGTGGGCTACAATGCGAACATATTAGGTAATCCGTTATTCTCGTATGAGAACACTTTCGATGCGACCGGTAGTTGTGGCGGCCTTCGCGTGTGCGCTGCTTTTGCCGTTATTAGCTTCAGCGCTTGCGGTGCAGCCACCCAAGGGAATCAATAAGGACTTCGGAAGCGTTCCGGATGTCGTGTTGCCTGTTCCGAACATAAGCGGGCAATTCTGGTTCATGCTCGGAAGTATTTGCGCCCCTGTGCCGGCGGATTCTATTTTGCATCCGCTGCGCCCGGGCCATTGCCCGGAGCCTGAGCCGCCTCCTCCGCCCCCGCCCCCGCCACCTCCGTCCAGTGGGATGGTTATGATCAGTGAGATTATGTACAGCCCGGATGGGACAGATGCAGGACATGAGTGGATCGAGATAGTGAACGATACCGGAGAGCCAGTAAACCTTCTCTCGTGGAAGTTCACTGACAATAGTGGCGATCACATACTCACGCTTTTCGCCGGCGATACGATCGTGCCTCCTGGCGATTTCGTGATTATCGCTGATAATCCAGCTTTGTTCATGGGCGATTGGCCCGGCTTCGCGGGGACCATATTTGACAGTGTGGTTTCACTCTCAAATGCCGGAGAGACGCTTATGTTGAAAAATGGTGCGGGTGATATCGTCGACGACATTACGTACGCATCGACGGACGGGGCTGATGGCGACGGCAATTCACTCCATCGGATCGACGACGGACTAGAGGCAGCGGCTCCTACACCTGGCGCTCCGGCGGCACTTCCGTAATGAGTGACGCACTTTCGCCAATTAAAAAGGCGATTGAAGAACGACTCGCCGCTAGAGGCGGCGAGTCGTTCGCCGTCTTTGATTTCGACAACACTTGCATCATAAACGATGTCGGCGAAGCAACCTTTGCCTACCTCTGCGGCCACGAGCTTTTGCGGGACCGCACGCTTCTCGGTGAAAAGGACGAGAGCGACGGATACCATGAGCGCGTCTTTCGCACCTACCACACGCTCCTCACTGAGAAGAAAATGAGGGCGGCGTACATTCTCTGCGGACGAATGTTCAGCGGGTTTTCACCGGGAGAGGCAGAAGCCGCAGCGCTCGCCGCGATAACAGAAGAGGGAAGTCGTATTGGTTCGAAGATGCTCTACGATGTACATATCGAGCGCGGACTTTCTCCCCGCCCGGTCGTGCTTGCGCTTATGGTTTTCTTGCGAGAGAAAGGGGTAGCTATTTGGATCGTCAGCGCATCTGCCGAACCATCGGTCCGGGCTGCGATGCAACACTTCGGTATCAAAGGAGAGCTTGTCGGTGTGAGAAGTGTTTTGAAAAACAAAGTCTTCACTTCTGAACTTGAAGAGCCGATGTCTATCATGGAAGGTAAGGCAGAGTGCATCAAAAAGTATATCGATAATGCGAAGGAGCCGCTTCTCGTCGCGGGAGATAGCATGAACGACTTGCCGATGCTCGAGATGGCCGAGATACAGGTCGTCGTCGATCGCGGCAACGAGCTCGCAAAAATCGCTCGTGAGCGAGAGTGGTTTTTACTCTGATAGAATATCCACTATGGAAATCGCAGACCTTTTTGGATACGCAGGCATATTCACGGGGATCGCATTCATGGTGCCCCAGACGTGGAAAATGTGGCGGACCAAAAGCGTTGAAGATCTCTCGTGGGGCATGCTCATTCTTTTCTTCCTTAACTGTGTCTTTTGGCTCGTGTACGGGACGCTTACCGGCGCAATGCCCGTCGCATATGTGAACGCTGTCGCACTGATCGTTAGTATCACGCAGATCGTCTTTAAGTACCGATATCGCAACAATCCATAGTGCTCTAGGGGCATATAACATTATAAAACGCGGCCACGTGTTATGATGTTATAGTATGCGCCACAAACCGAAACGCCGGAGACCCAAGCTCGGCAGCGCACAACGAGCAATTCTTTCCGAACTCTCCGGCGGCGATCTGCTTGTCGGGTTCTTGCTGTCTGGAAGGTCAACGAAACGCATGTACCGCGTCGCGCGCGAGCGCGCGACGCGTCGGTATCGCGACAAGCTCGTCATAGAACAGCTCGCAAACCTTGAATATATTCGCGTCCAAGACGAACGACTTTCTATCACCGAGAAAGGAAGGGGTGCGCTGGGCGAGATCATTTCTTCGACGCGCCGCACGCTCGATGAGCGTGCGTGGGACGGGAAGTGGCGTATGGTCCTGTTCGATATTCCAGAGTCATATGCGGCGCTACGCGATAGGATTCGGGCAATACTGAAGCAAGCCGGATTCGTGCAGTTGCAGCAAAGCGTATGGATCTTTCCGCACGAATGCGAGGAGCTCGCTCAATTTATCAGGAGTGAGCCTCACGTTACCCGGTATGTACTCTATGGTGTACTTGAAAGAGTGAACGGGGAAGAGCGTCTGAAGAAGCAATTCGGATTGACTTGATGGTATAGCAGTATAAAAAGTGGCCGCGTATAATAATGATATAGAATCTGTGGGAGCGAAATGGTGAGAAGAAGGAGGCGCCGTGGTAGAATCTCGGCATGAAAATCAAGGCGCTGAAGGCGCGGGAGGTGCTGGATTCGCGGGGGAATCCGACCGTGGAGGCCGATGTCATTCTTGAAGACGGCACGCTCGGGCGCGCCATTGTTCCCTCTGGGGCTTCCACCGGCGCGCATGAGGCGCATGAACTGCGTGATGCAGATACGAAGCGTTACGGCGGAAAGGGGGTCTCGAGGGCGGTTGCGAATGTGGAAGGAGAAATCGCAATCGCAATCGTCGGCAAGGAGGTAACAGCACAGCGCGAAATAGATGAAGCAATGATAGCGCTCGATGGCACCGAGAATAAGGGCCGCCTCGGTGCCAACGCGATTCTCGCAGTCTCACTCGCCGCCGCGCACGCGGCGGCTCGCTCCAAGAATGTGCCACTTTTTGAATACGTCCGTCCGCTTAGTTCCGCCCCGCGAGATCCCATCCTCCCGCTTCCACAGTGCAACGTTTTGAACGGTGGCGCACACACGAATTGGGAGTCCACCGACATTCAAGAATTTATGCTGATGCCCGTCAGCGCAAAGACCTTCCGCGATGGATTGCGCGCGCTTGCGGAGGTGTTCCAAACGCTCAAGAAAGTGCTTCAGGAAAAAGGTTACGGCACCACGGTGGGTGACGAAGGGGGTTTTGCGCCGAAGGTAAAAGGCAACGAAGAAGCTCTCGCGTTTCTCTCTGAAGCTATCGAAAAAGCAGGGTACAAGCTTGGCAGCGATATTGCCCTTGCGCTCGACGTTGCTGCCTCCGAACTCTTTGAGAACGGTTCGTACAAATTGCCGAAAGAGGGCAAAACACTTTCATCAGAAGAAATGGCGACGTGGTATGGCGACTTACAAAAAAAATATCCTATTCTCTCCATCGAAGACGGTCTCGCGGAAGACGATTGGGACGGTTGGAAGAAAATGACTGAGGCAATAGGTGGTTCGACGTCCCTCGACTCCGCTCGGGACACTTTGCCGAGCAAAGTGCAGCTCGTGGGAGACGACCTTTTGGTGACCAACGTGAAGTTCCTCGAGCGTGGCATCAAAGAAAAGTCGGGCAATGCTATCCTCATCAAGGTCAACCAGATAGGCACGCTCACCGAGACCATCGCAGCGGTAGACATGGCACACCAGGCCGGCTGGAAGGCGGTGATATCGCACCGCTCGGGCGAAACGGAGGACACGACGATCGCGCACCTCGCCGTCGGGCTTGCCGCAGGGCAAATAAAGACCGGCTCCGTCTCGCGCACCGACCGCACCGCCAAGTACAACGAGCTTCTGCGCATTGAAGAGACACTCGGTTCGCGCGCGAAATATGCGGGCAATGTGTTTGATTGACATATGGCAAAGCTTATTTTGGTCCGGCACGGAAAAAGTACGTGGAATGCCACGGGGCAGTGGACGGGGTGGACGGATGCGGAGCTCAACGAGGACGGTGTAGCGGAAGCAAAGCGCGCGGGAGAAGCACTACGCGACGTCAAGATCGACAAAGCCTACGTCTCCGACTTGAAGCGCGCGATACAGACGCTCGACTACATGAAAGAAACACTCGGTGACATACCGACGGAAATCGATCCTGCACTCCGTGAGCGCAGCTACGGAATCTATACAGGCAAGAATAAATGGCAGGTGAAAGAGGAGGTGGGAGAGGAAGAATTCCAGCGAATCCGCCGTAGTTGGGACCACCCGATCCCTGAAGGCGAGAATCTAAAACAAGTATATGAGCGGGTCGTGCCGTATTTCGAGAAGCGAATTCTGCCGGATCTCAAAGCGGGCAAGAACGTGCTTGTCTCCGCACATGGGAATTCGCTGCGGGCGCTGGTGAAAAGGCTAGACAACATTAGTGACGAGACCATCAGCGAATTGGAGATCGGCACCGGTGAAGTATACATCTACGATTTCGATGGGGAGGGAAACATCGTCAACAAAGAGGTCCGCGCTTCGAATCCGAATAAGGGAAAGGTCTGAAGACTTATCCCGCAAGAAATCCTGCGGCTGCAACGAGCGCGTATACGCCAACGAAGTCCGCGACGAAGATGAGTGGCGTTATCTGATAAAGCCGCAGGCCTGAGGCACTGAAGAAGACGAGACCGACCTCGTCTGTCGGCAGTGGGATACCGACGAGGAAGCCTCCTACGAGCGCGGCGACCCAACGGTACCCCGGCCATTTCTTTACACGTTTCTTGAACGCCTCGGCATCATGGCCAACGATGGCGCGCACGAGAAAAAGTGATATCGGAGAGCGCGTCCATCTCACGATGAAAAGGTCGGCAAGTGTCGCACCAAGAGCACCTACCAGCGCTATCTGCCATATCGGCATGGTAATGCTGCTTCCTATACCAGCGAAGGTGGCGATGGCAAAAGGTGTTGTGACAAAGGTCGAGAATGCCACCCCTGCGGCAAGTGCACCGGGAAGCGGGCCGTGCTCGGCGCTCCATGCAAGAAAACCGTTTATGAGATCCGATTGATAGAGCCACACCGAGCCGATACCGACGGCAACAAAGAGCCATGCCTCAATGGTGAGCGCGCGCGTTATCTCGTTGCGCTTGTGTTTCATCGCACCATATTATACCGTGGAAAGGAAGACGCATTTTGCGTACGCAATGGAGCTTACTATCATACTGTTCGTCATTCTGGTCGGTTTTTCGGCCTTTTTCTCCATGGTCGAGATAGCATATTTCTCGATAAGTGCAGGGAAGGTCCGGTCTATGGTGCGCAAGAAACTGCGGTATGCAAGGCGCGTCGAGCGTCTCAAGCGGGATCCCGAGAAGCTCCTCATCACGATCCTTGTGGGAAATAACCTCGTCAACGTCTCGGCTGCCGCGATCGCGACTTCGATCGCCGTCGACCTCTTTGGCTCGACCGGTGTCGGTATCGCAAGCGGCGTCGTGACGTTCGTCGTCCTCGTGTTTGGCGAGATCGTGCCGAAAAGTTTCGGACAAACATACGCGGAGACGATTACGAGGTTCAGCGCACCGGCCCTCTTATTCATCGTATCCGTACTCACGCCCGTTTCGGCGCTCTTCGAGTGGCTCGTGCGTTCTCTGCACAGGATATTTTCCGGCGAGAGGAAGAAAAAGTCGCTTGTTTCGGAGGAAGAGATACGTTCCATGATGCATCTCGGCGTCGAAGAGGGGAGCGTCGAACACCATGAGAGCAAATTCGTGGAGCGGCTCTTTCGTTTCAACGACATGCCAGTCTCGACCGTCATGGTTCCGCGCGAGAAAGTAATCATGCTCAACGGTGATATTGCGATAAAACACGCGATGCATCCTGCGGCAGATTCCGGGTATTCGCGGTTCCCGGTCTACGAAGATGACGAAGACCGTATCGTCGGGCTCGTACACATCAAAGACATCGTTCGCGCCGATAACTCCGGCGATGGAGAACAGGAACTTAAAGAAATCTCCCATCCGCTCAACCGCGTCGCATCGGGCGACCATCTCGACGACGTCTTGAGAAAAATGCAGAAGGAGCGCACGCACATGTATCTCGTCGAGGGAGAAGGAGGCAAGATAGCAGGCATCGTCACAATGGAAGACATCCTTGAGGAACTCCTCGGCGAGATCTACGATGAGTCAGACGCAAAAAAGATAACAGGCGTGCAATAATAACGTGATGGTCGACTACCACGTTTTGTTCGGGGTCGCGTCGGTGCTAATACAGCTTGTCGGTTTTTCACTCTACACCCTCAGTGCGTTTAGAGAAGGAACAAAACCACATCCGTTCACATGGCTCGTGTTTGCCGTCATAGACGGCACGGTTTTCGTGGCGCAACTACTTCACGGTGGCGGTCCTGGTGCATGGCTTTTGGGACTGACGACGTTTACCGGCAGCCTCCTTTTCCTTCTTTCGCTCTGGCGGGGTGAAAAGCACATCGCGCGGATGGACTGGGTATGTCTGGTGACGGCGTTTGTCGGTATTGGTGCGTGGCAAATGACGGGGAATGCTCTGTATGCCGTCGTCCTTGCGAGCCTCGTTGATGCTATCGCAAAAGTGCCTACGCTCCGTAAATCATACGTGCGACCACATGAGGAGTCTCTCACTATATGGATAACAGGTATGATAAACTTTTCTCTCTCGATAGCGGCGCTTTCTTCAAAGTCCTTGGTAACGGTGCTATTTCCGGCTGAGATAATCACGACTAACGCACTGCTTGTAGCGATAATTTTGGTACGTCGCGGGCAGGTTGCGGAAGCAAAAGAGATACGCTAGATTTGCCAGCATTATATGAATATCACATTGGTTGGTATGGCCGGGGCGGGGAAGAGCTATCTCGGTAAAAAGCTCAGCGAGGAACTCGGTCTTGAGTGGGTAGATAGTGACGCACTGCTCTCAGAAGCTTTTGGCGGGCGCGAGATACAGGGCATTCTCGATGAGTTGGGAGAGGAGGAGTATCTGGAAACAGAGGGGAAAATATGCCTCGACTGCACGAAGGGAAAAGACAATCTCCTCCTTTCGCCAGCTGGCAGCATTATTTACAACCAGGCATGGTTGAAGCATGCGCAAGACAATTCCATTATGGTGTACCTGAAAGTGCCGTACGAGACCATCGAAGAGCGACTCTCCAAGGTCCCGCCGCGTGCCATCATCGGGCTTGATAAAAAGAGTTTGCGTGAACTCTACGATGAACGTCATCCACGATATGAAGAATGCGCCGACCTCATCGTCGACACGCACGGCAGGGAGAGCGACAAGGTCGCGCAGATGGTCCTTAACTTCGTCCGGCTCCCGCGTCGCAAGGGAATGCCCGTGTGAGGCGCTTGACGGACGCGCCCGCTTTGATACATTCAGAGTGTATGCAGAAGACAGGTGCAATGATGATGGCGATGATGACCTCCCGAGCGGAGGACTTTTGCCTGCATTCATAAACTCCTCGAATCCAGACAAAAGCCCTCCGAGATGGAGGGTTTTTGTTCTTTAAGAAAGTGTTGAGGGTATCAAGCTGGCAGGGAACGCATATCCCTGGCAGCCAGTGCCCCCAACAGCATGAGGGACTCCATGCCTAAAATCAGTCTAAAGAAGCAAAGGCCGAAGACCAGGCCAAAGGCACGCAAGCCGAGGGCCGCTTCTACAGTCGGCTGGAAGCGCGCTACGCCTCCGAACGCAGGCAAGCACGAAAAGAACAAATGGCCCTGGTAGGGCATCGCTCGATCCGGCAGGTCTCTCTGAAGCAATAGGCTTTGGAGAGACCCGCCGGTTTCTTTTTTATGAAGCGAAATGGTAGTATGGCTCCCAATGGCACGAAATTTCAGGGAGCTTCTCTCGAAGAAATGGGACGAAGGGAAGTTGCTGTGCGTCGGTCTCGATACCGACCTTGAGCGTATTCCCGAGGCAGCGAGAAAAGGTGACACACCAACGACGGTAGTCACGTTCAACCGAACCATCGTTGATGCCACGAAGGACCTTGTGTGTGCGTACAAGCCCAACATCGCTTTTTACGAGCAGCATGGTGACCAGGGGTGGAATGCACTGCGCGAGACCATCTCATATATCATCGACGTCGCTCCCGACGTTCCCGTCATACTCGATGCGAAGCGTGGTGACATCGCACACAGCAATGGATACTACGTACGTGCCGCTTTTGAACATTTGCGGGCGGATGCCATCACCATACAGCCGTATGCGGGTAAGGTGGCGCTCGAACCGTTCCTGAAGCAGAAAGACAAAGGGATAATCGTCTGGTGTCGCTCATCCAATGAGGGTGCCGGCGAGTTTCAGGACCTTATGATAAACGGTGAGCCGCTCTACATCGTGGTCGCACGCCACGTCGTGCAGGAGTGGAACGAGAACGGCAACTGTGCGCTCGTTGTCGGGGCAACGTACCCCGACGAGCTCAAGAAAATTCGCACTGTCGCCGCCGACGTTCCCATCCTCATTCCCGGTATCGGCGCGCAGGACGGCGACCTGAAGAAGACCATTCAAAATGGCTTAGACAGCAACGGGCGCGGGCTCATCGTCAACGCCTCTCGTTCGGTACTCTTCGCCTCGAAAAATGCTGACTACGCCGAAGCGGCACGTAAGAAAGCACAAGAGCTCCATGATGCAATCCGAAGCGTAATGTAGTATGAATAACCTATGACCGAATCCGAAGTACTTGATCTTCTGCAGAAGGTAGGCGCATTCAGGAGCGGCCACTTCGTCTTTACCTCGGGAAGACACAGCGACTCCTACATCAACAAAGACGCACTCTATCCATACACACACGACACCTCGAGACTGTGCAAGGCGATGGCGGAGCGGTTCGCCGACAAGGGCGTTGAGGTGGTCATCGGTCCCACCATGGGTGCGGCCATTCTCGCGCAGCTTGTCGCGTACCACCTCTCGGAGTTGGTCGGTAAAGAGATCTTCGGTGTCTATGCCGACAAAGACGGGCAGGGTGGATTTATCCTTCGTCGTGGCTACGACGAAATAGTGAATGGGAAGAAGGTGCTCGTGGTTGAAGACCTCACAACGACCGGCGGTTCGATAAAGAAGGTCGTCGATGTTGCGCGTGCGGCCGGTGGAGATGTCATCGGAGCAATTGCTATCGTGAACAGAGGAGGAGTCTCGAAAAGTGACGTTGGCAACCCGGGGATATTTATCGCGCTTGTGGAACTTCACCTCGAATCCTGGGACGAAGACGCATGCGACCTGTGTAAGAAGGGGATACCGGTCAACACTGATATTGGACACGGGCGAGAATTTGTGGCAAAAAATGCGGGTTAGGCCAGTATGGTATACTCGGAAGCGTTATAAATAAAAACTTCTTATACAGTATGCAAAAAATGTTATTGTGGATCGTTATTATCGTAGTAATCGCAGGGGCGGGGTATCTGCTCCTCAACAACTCTTCTGCGGCTCCAAGTTCGGATGGGGTGACCGGTGAGTCTTCCGACGTCGTGATGGAAGGCGATATGACCGACATTAGTAGTGACACTGCGGGAATGGAAACGGAGACGATGGACGATGATTCGATGATGACAAAGGAACCGATCGTCATCTCGTACACTGACGAAAGTTTCTCGCCCAACAGTGTTACGGTCAAGAAAGGTCAAACGGTGCGATTCGTAAATAATTCCTCACAGGACACATGGCCGGCTTCTGCGGTGCATCCGACACACAGCGTGTATCCAGAGAAGACCGAGGGTGACTGCTTTGGTAGCGCGTTTGACGCCTGCAAGAGACTGAAGCCGGGAGAATCGTGGGAGTTTACTTTCAACGAAGTAGGTGAGTGGAGGTACCACGACCACGTACACGCTTCGAAGACGGGGGTGGTGGTAGTGGAATAATGCTCACAGA
>Ga0326597_10000974_pt1 | contig 47942 bp, 46 predicted proteins | sample RVTome_12_FD_203789 | JGI IMG/M metagenome (GOLD analysis project Ga0326597, IMG submission 203789) | Soil microbial communities from uranium-contaminated site in the Upper Colorado River Basin, Wyoming, United States - RVT100D185 | ecosystem: Environmental > Terrestrial > Soil > Contaminated >...
TCACCCTTCCAGAAGAAGATTTGCAGTATTTAAACACCGCTGTTCTTGGTCCACGTGGACTGCGGATTGAATTTATCCAAACGTTTGATGATGAATCCTTGTATCAGATTGAATCTCCATGATCCGCACGCGCATCCTCCAACTCCTAATCATTCTTTTTCCAACCGTTCTTTTCGGTTGGCTTGTTTTGCAGGAAGTCGTTCCGAGCGGAATATTTCGCGTTGAACACAGCATTCAAGATTCCTCACCGTTCATCGACCCTCTTATGCCGGACGCTCGTGTTGGGGATGTTCATGAAGACTTTTTTGGCGACACGGTCCAGACAATCATGGATGACCCGGTTTTTTTCTTTGTCCATCCGCATCGTGGTTTTGAAAAGGTTGATGTGGAGGTTTGGTTCAAAAATGAATCTGCTCCGATTTTAGAAATCGGTGCACTGGCTCAAAAAGAAGGGCAGGTGTACGACTTGAAACCTCTGCAAAATTTAACCATCGACGCATCGCCGTGGGCGCGGCTGGAAACGGCAGGCGTGACTCTTCTTCAACGGGAAAAAACCTATGGAAGTATTGCGGACTTTTTGGTTGATCCGCCGCCGAGTCACGAGATTGCGACGTACAACTACACACTCGCTCGACCGTACCGAATCGAAGGATACACGCCCAGCCGCGAGTCGCGTACAATCGACGTCAGCCTTCGCGGATTTCACGAGTTAAAGACGTACGTAGAAAACGAAAGGCTCGACTTTGAAATTCAATACATGGACATGAATCGGGACGAGGGCGGCGATGCATTTTCCATAGCCGTTTTTGACGAGAAGGGTCGCACTGTGCACGAGGAGTTTGTTCGAGATGACGGCAACGTGCGCGCGGACGCGAAGGCAGATGAACTTCGATCTGTTCATCTTGTGCTTCCGGAGGTTTCGACAGGCGTGTACAAAATCGAATTTCGTGCGGGGAGGGACATTTTTTTCCGAAGGATGATTACGCCTCAGCAAAAAATTGTTTTCTTGAATAACCTCTATCTTGGCGACGAGGTTGGTTGGCAAGCCGTGCCTCGAGCGGTGCAATTTTGGACTGAAGCGAAACATCTCGACTTTCAAACTCAGCATGCCTCCGGCCTGCAGGAACTTCTCGTCGGGAAGGAAATCGCCGCTGTCACCGAGCCTTACCGCCGTTTTCCCGTGGAGGTTTTGGAGGACGGGGTGGTGAAAGTCGCGTCGCCAACAGGCGATCTGCTCATCCACACCGACGGACACGTGGCGTTCTCTCCAGAACAATTCTTTAATCCTGACGCCGTGCGTTTGAGAGCGCAAACGGATTTGGACAGGCTTGGCGTCAATTATGTGATCGCAAGTTACTCGCCGCCGGAGCGGCAGGGGAATTGGCTCGTCAACACCGCGACCTTCGATACAAGTCTTCTTGTTTTTGAAGGAGGTGCGTGGAAGTTTACGTTTTCCATTCCGGGAATTTCTGATCTTGGCGCAAGTGTAGACGTCGGAAGAATCGACATGACCTGGCATCGCGAACCTTTTCGTTTTTCAGATCTTTGGGAAGCTTTGAAACGCAAATCGTCTCTATGAGTTTTTTCTCCAAACCCTCTTTGCCTGCGCGCCAAGCCGTTACCCAGACCGGCTTTTATGTGAGTGTGGTTTTTTACTCGCTCTTGCTTGTTTGTGAATCGGTTCGTCCGGGCTTTGTTGCCAGATATTTTTCCCCGCATCTTGTCCTCCTTGCGTGCGTTCTTTTTGGCGTATGGTGGGTATCTGTCCTTGAAGATTTTAAAGATCGCCGAATCGTTCAGTATGCCGTTTCTGTAGTTGTCGGGGCACTCCTCGCTGTGTTAACCTGGAATCTCGGTGCAGGATTTGCAGAATATCGCCTCCTCGTTGCGCTTATCTCATTGTTTGTTCCGCTTGCCTTTCTTCGCCTGGTGCGCCTGGCAGAAAAATAATTCCCTATGACTGAATGTATTTTTTGCAAAATCATTTCCGGTGACATCCCCTCGCACAAGGTCTACGAAGACGAGAATACTCTTGCCTTTCTTGATATTTCTCCGGTGAACCCCGGGCACACGCTTGTTATTCCAAAAGCCCACGCAGAGAATGTGCTTGTGTCAAAAGAAGAGGATGTACATGCATCTGTTCTCGCGGTTCGGAAAATTGCTCCCGCCATTTTGGCATCCGTGAATGCGGACAGCATGAATCTAGCGAGTAACATCGGTGCCGCTGCCGGACAGTCCGTCTTCCATACGCATTTTCATATTATTCCAAGAACGAATTCCGACGGTCGCGAGGCATGGAAACACGCGGATGCAAATCAAGGAGATCTTTCAAGTCTTGCACAGATGATTCGAAAACGATTATCCGTATGATGCCAAAATGGAAAAAAATAAAAACAGAACCGCTCAATGAAAATCCCTACGGCGGATACTATGTTCACACGTTTCAGATTGATGACGGTCCCGAAGGAGAATATTATTTTCACAAGAATCGAAATGCGGTTTCTGGATTCGTGAGAAAAGTGGACGGTACCTTTGTGATGCTTCGGGAGTATCGCTTTTTGTTTGATCGAGTGAGTCTTTCGCATGTTCAAGGGGCGATCGACGAAGGAGAAAACCCGGAGGCGACAATCGTGCGTGAGGCCGTGGAAGAAGTTGGGTACCTTGCCAAACGGATTACTCATCTGGGAACATTCGCATCGGCTCCGGCCTTTTCGATGGAAGAAGTCAGCGTGTACCTGCTCGAGGATCTTGAGGAGCAGGAGCGATATGCAGAGCCAAGGGAACACACCGAGCCGGTCATCATGACACGCGAGCAAATCGATGTGGCGATTCGCTCCGGCGAGATTTGGGACAGCCAAGTCATTGCCGCCTGGGCCTTGATGAAGCTCTGGCTTGAAAAGAATTAAGATAGCTGTTAGTTTTTAGCTGTTAGCTATTAGCTTTTAGCTCGTATGACGTGTTTGTCAAGCTAAAGGCTAAGGCTACGATTTATGAAGATATTTTTGACCGGAGGTGCGGGATTTATGGGATCAAACATGATTCATTACCTGCTCCGGAATTACCAAGACATCGAGATTGTGAATTTCGACGCGCTTACATACGCGGGGAATTTAGCGAACCTTGCGGACGTGGCGGATGATCCGCGCTACACGTTTGTGCGCGGCGATATTACGAGCGCGGAGCAGGTCGAAGCGGCGATCCAGGGCGCGGATGTTGTTTTGAACTACGCGGCCGAGACGCATGTGGACCGATCTATCATGGGCGCAAAAGCGTTTCTTGACACGAACATTCACGGCGTTTATACGCTTCTCGAGGCCGTGAACAAGTTTAAGATTCCACGCATGATTCACATTTCTACGGACGAGGTTTTCGGCCACGTGGACGAAGGCGAAACGGATGAAGAGGCACCGTTCAAGCCGCGCAGTCCCTACTCGGCATCAAAAGCTGCCGGCGATCATTTAGCCTACGCCTACTTCGTCACGTACGGAACGCCGGTGATCGTAACGCATTCCGTAAACTTTTATGGCCCGTACCAGTTTCCAGAAAAACTCATTCCGCTCTTCAGCCTGAATCTGCTCGAAGGGAAAAAAGTGCCCGTGTACGGCGACGGCATGCAGGTGCGCGAATGGATTTTCACGGAAGATCATTGCCGCGCTGTGGATGCGATCATGCAAAAAGGCCGCGTCGGCGAAGTGTACAACATCGGGACGGGTTACCGCGTGCCCAATCTCGACATCACAAATCAATTGCTCAAGCTTTCTGGACGCGACGAGTCGTTCATCGAGCATGTGAAAGATCGTCCGGGACACGACCGCCGCTATGCCATTGATTCGACCAAGCTCCGCACCGAGCTCGACTGGGCGCCGCAAACAAGTTTTGAAGACGGCCTCGCGAAGACGTTCGAGTGGTACAAGCAGAGCGAAGATTGGTGGGCGCCGATCCGTTCGGGCGAGTATCTGAATTATTACAACACCTGGTACAAGGATAATTTGAAAGCGAGTGCAAGTGTTTGATCCCACGTTGAATGATTTAAGGCATTGCAACCGCCATGTCTCCGGGCCAGCGACTCGTCGCGCTGTTCCCTCCGACATGGCAGTCGCAATGCCCATAGCAATGTACAAGTATGAAAATTCTCATCATAGGAAACGGCTACATCGGAAACCGCTGCAAGGATGCGTGGGGGGATGAGGCGGAACTTTCGGGGAAACATTTCAATTCCACGCAAGATGTTTTGGACGAGATCGCGCGCGTGCAACCAGACGCGGTGTTGAATGCGGCCGGCACAACAGGGCGACCGAACGTCGACTGGTGCGACGAACATCAAATCGAGACGATCCGCGGGAACACGCTTCTGCCGATAATGGTTGCGGACGCGTGTCAGCAGGCCGGTGTGTATTTTCTGCACATGGGGTCTGGATGTATTTATTACGGGGATAGCGCGCATGAAGATAAGGCTTGGCGCGAAGATGACTTTGGCAACCCGCTTCCAACGTACTCGCGAAGCAAGTACGCGGCGGATCTCGTCCTCTCCACGCTCCCAAATGTCGGCATCGCGCGCATCCGCATGCCGATCGATCACTTGCCAGGCGAGCGCAACCTCATCGACAAGCTCGCGAAGTACCCGAAAATTATCGACGTGGAAAACTCCGTCACTGTTATTGATGACATGGTGGACGTGTTCCATCAGCTTATGGAAAAGAACGCGGAAGGGATTTTCCATGTGACAAACCCGGGCACCATGAAGCACCGCGAACTGATTGCACTTTATAACGAGCTCGTCGATTCTGAACATTCGAACGAATGGATTTCAAACGAGGATCTTGTAAAGCAAGGACTCGCAACAAAGGGCCGCTCAAACAATTTCTTGAACACGGACAAGCTCATTACGCTCGGCATCCAAATGCGCCCGATCGACGAGGCACTTCGGGACACCGTAGAAAAGTACGCGCTTGCAAAAAAACTCGGGCAGGAATCCGAGGCGTGCGGCGAAGGCGTCTGCGCGCATTGCGCATAGGGTGAGAAAGACTCGGCCTTCGGTCCGAGTCTTTTTGGTTGACATTTCTTGTCCGCCTTGTAAGATCCAGCCGCCATTCGCTGATGGTACGGAGGGAACATGGATCCAGTTCCTGTCTTTCAAGATTTCGACTCGTTCAATCGCTTCGCGCTCGCGCGCACGCAGGCGCTCGCCATGGAAGTGGTGCCGACGACGCTCGCCGGGTGCGAGCCGGCCTGGAGGGTTTTTGGGAAGATTCTCAAGGGTCTCTTCGACGGGATCATGACCGAGACGTTCATCCCCCGCGAGATCAAGCGGCCGGACGGACGGTTCTTCCGGATCGCAGGCGTGAACGTCACGAAGGCGGCGGGTCGCGAGGTCTCAGGCTGGAGTCAGCCGATGATCATGGGCGACGGCGACGGCTTCGTCGCGCTCGTGCACGACCTCGCGACCGATGATGTCCTCATCCGCCTCAAGGCCGAGCCGGGAAACGTCGGTGTTGCGACCGAGTACTGCGCGAACACGCGCGTTCTCGTCTGCCCGCCCATCCAGTTCTCGCGCTCGAACCTCGAGCACAATGAATGCGCCCTGCGCGGTGAGCGCGACAAGGACGAGAATCCCATACGTCCGATTCCTCTTGCAGGTCTGGTCACCGACGGCCGGTTCACAACACTCGACGATGGGAGCTTTTGGGAGAGAGCCTCAGAAGACGGCGGTCGGTTCTTCGAGAAGGTTAATCGCTACGGCCTGATCGAAGTGAAGCGCCGAGAAGAGCTCGATGCGGACATCGAAGAGCTTCCGGAGGAAGATCGCCTGAACTTCTGCTGACTCACACTGGACCTGCTTGTGCAACTGCGTCGCAAAGGCCTCGTAAACGGCCACATGCGCTCAGGCATGTCGCTTCTCGTCTAAGAGTCCTCCGGGACTCTGTTTTTATTGACAATTTTGGTCGATCCTGTATGATCTCGCCACTGGCAATTTCGCTCACCCTGGAGGTGTCATGAGTCAGATTCAGATGTTCGACGATTTCGAGGCGTTCGACGAGTACGCGCTCGCGCGCGCAACGGCGCTCGCCATGGGGTCGCATCGCGTTCCACTCTCCGCCTGCGGAGGCTGGGTGGTCGAGCCCGAGCGCGTCGCGCGCGAGGACGGCCGCTTCTTCCAGATCGGCGGCGTTCACATCGACAAGGTGAAGAACCGCGAGGTCTCGGGCTGGGCTCAGCCGATGATCTGCGGGGAGACGGACGGCCGCGCCGCGCTCGTCGTCACGCGTGACCACGTCCTCGTTCGTCTTCGGACCGATGCGGGCAACAAGGGGATCCTGCTCAGCGGCGGCGAAGAGACGCGGGTGCTCGTGGCTCCTCCGCTGCAGTTCTCCCAGTCGAACCTCGAGCACAACCTGCGCGCCCTGCGCGGTGAGCTCGACGACAACCGCCAGCCGATCAAGCCGGTGCCGCTCGCGGGCATCTTGACCGACGACCGCTTCGTTGTCCGCTGGCACAAGATCCCTCAGGACGGCGCGCGCTTCTTCGAGAAGGTCGACGCGGTGGCGGCCGTCCGGATCACCTCGACCGACAAGCTCGATCCGGACTTCGCTGCGCTCTCGCAGGACGAGCAGGCCGACTTCATGTGGGTCTCGAAGGACATCTTCCACAGGATCCTCGTCGGCGAGATCGCGAGCGCCTACCTCTGGATGTGCGCCTACCTGACGCGCTGACGCCCCCCCCTGTCACAACGGACAGCGGGGAATTTTTTTGGAATAGGCGGGAGTATTTTTTGAGGCTGGTTTGATTATCAATCGATTTCAGTGTGTACACAAAAAGTGAACGATCGTGCAAAAAGTGTTTACACATCTCCTCGATCGTTTGATGATAAACCTACGTTTTCGCATGGCCGACGAGAACATGGATCCATCGATCAGCCTTGAGAGATTTCACAAGCGAAACGACATCTTCTGTCACATCACGATTCGTTGCCCAAAGGCTTAAGTGGACACGCGTAAAGTTCGCGCGCGCAAGAAATCGGCGCAGGGCGTTGCGAACATCCGCGACATGTTCCGGGACATCGAAACTTACATAACAATATACGCCTTTTGGAAGGTTCTTTGTTTGTCCCAAGATCGTCATTTTTAAAACCTGTTCAACTCCTCGTTCCGTTAACTTGAAGTAAACTTCATCGCCTTTCTTTTTGAGCTTGATCAAACGTTGCTGTTCGAGCCGCTTGAGCGCCTGATTTGCGCGTGCGCGCTGCTGTGCTTCCCGCGAGCGACCTTTGCGGTAGCGCATTGTTTTGTATGCATCGAGTCCGCCAAGCCTTGCCACGCCGATTGGGTTGTAGCCTATTGTTAAAATATCATCCAATCCTTCCGTTAGGGCGACAAAGATTTCCTTCGTAATCGATTTGGGTTGTGCATGTTGATCCATAGAGAAGTGTAAGAGAGAAGCGTAAAAACAGTGTACACAAAAAGTGAACGATCGTGCAAAAAGTGTTTACAGTTGATCCGTCTATCTTTGTTATTGCGAGGAGGTGATTACCGACCGCGGTAAGCTTTCATTCGCCAACGAAAAAACCCGCCCGACTGAGCAGTTCAGTCGTTCGGGTGTGGCGTTGGAATCCGACGCGGGTCAGAACGTGATCTGACCGAGAAGGTGTGCGCTCGGCGTGGCATTTTCCCCGAGCGGCAGCTCGAGGGCGCCGCGCAGGGCGAAGGACTTGTCGGGCTTCAGGTTCACGCCGCTCGTGAGGACGGTCTCGCTGTCATCCTTGCGCAGATCGCGGTTCACAACGGCCAGACGTGTGTACGGCTCGATCTTTTCGGTCGGGCGAAGGGCGATCATGCCCCACCATCCGGCGGACGGAACCACATCGTTCCCGATCGAATGCTCCGCGACGGATCCTTCGGTCTGAACGAGCAAGTGGTTGAGCTTCAGCTCGGTGTGAGCCTCGAGCATCTTGCGCCAGCCGTCCACTTGGGATCCGGCCTGTCCACTCGCTCCGAGGAGCAGAGCACTCGTTGGGCGAAGCTCGGCGCGGGCGATGATGTCGGGAAGCGTGTCGTCCACGGGCTCGGTGCCGTGTCCGGTGACGAGGCCGAGGTCGAGCGCGAGCTTGTCGATCGGTCGCATCTGCGCGATCACTCCGTGGTCGAACAGCGGCGAGGTGATCGCGGTCGTCGGGTAGGAGAGTTCCACCTTGGCCTCGCCGGGCGGCTGGCGCGAGAATCCCACCGGCGAGATGATGCGTCCGGCCTGCAGGGAGAAGCGCTTCGTTGGCGTCCACGTTCCCATGCTCGCGAGCACCGGGTCGGTGCCGCCGCGGCTGAAGGTTGCTAGGCCGAGGCGCGTGAACAGGTTCACGCTCTTCGCGGGTGTTGCGATGATCTTCAGGTCGGCCTGGGCGAGACTCCAGACAAACTCGGGCTCGCTCTCAGCCGCGATCAGGTCGCCGCGCATTGCGGTGACACCGTGGATGGCCAGCTTGGGCTCGAAGGGCTTCTCGACCTTTTCGACGGGCTCCTCGATGCGGATCTCGTCCTCGCGCTCGCCGGCTGTGGCCTTCTTCACACCGAACATGAGGCTGCTGGTCATGAGCGAAAGCAGGAGGATGGCGAAGGAGGCGGCCTGGACCGAGAGCTCGGTGAGCTTGGCCACGATGACCGCCCGCTGCTCTTCCTCGGCGTATATGTGCTTGCGCCACTCACCGTGTTCGATCGCATCCTGGGTGGAGATGATCCTCCACTCCATGCCGTAGCGCTCCTTGAACTCCTCTTGCCTCTGTCGCGACTGCTGGAGGTAGACCATCTGGCGCATGTCCAGGAGCCTTCCGCTGTTTTCCAAGAGAATCAGCGGAAGGATCAGGAAGGACATGGTGTAGCAGCCCATGATCAGGCCGGCAGCGCACCACGGATGGAAGACGGCGAGCACGATCTGTTCCCAGAATAGGTACAGCGCCGAGATCTCGGGCTTGCCGTCGTATCGCGCCTGCGCGTTCCGTTCCTTGAGCAGGAGCCAGTGGCCGATCAGGAGCGTGAGCGTCCCGGCGGCGAACCACAACCGGGGAAGGATGTGAAAGAGAATTGTTTCGTCGAGGGGCATGGGGCCTCCAATTCGCGCTCCAATGCGCGAGGAGGGCACCGTAGCAGTCATTTCTTGCATCGTCAAGAATAAGCCGAAGACGAACATGTTCGTGCGAGTTCGGTGTATTGTTGCGCAATCCGATCGATCATTCGGATGAGGTGTTCCCTCGTCAATCTTGGTTGACGAGGGCTTGGCCTCGATGTAAAGTGACCCCTGTTATGAAAGCTCTTGTTGCTGCAGGCGGCCGGGCAACGCGCCTGCGCCCCATCACTTGGACCACAAACAAGCACCTCATTCCGCTTGCCAACAAGCCGATGCTTTGGCATGTTATCGACAAAATCGTCGAGGCCGGCATTAAGGACATCATCATTAATGTGAACCCGGGGGAAGTCGAGATGATGACAAATGTCTTTGGTGATGGAAGTCAGTGGGGAGCGAAGTTGACGTATTTGGAACAAAAAGGCGGCGCAAAGGGGGTCGCACACGTGGTCGCGAATGCCGAAGAGCATCTGAAGGGCGAGCGGTTCCTCTTCTTTCTCGGAGACAACATCATTCTCGGAAGCATCAAGCGATTTGTAGAACGATTTGAAAATGAAGATCTCGATTGCATGCTCGCGTTCAGTCGCGTGAAAGACCCGCAGAGATTCGGTGTTCCAGAATTTCACGAAGACGGACAGTTGAAGCGCGTCATTGAAAAACCAGAGAGCCCACCGTCACCGTTTGCGGTTACGGGAATCTATCTTTACAGCCCGGAATATTTTGATGCGTTCAAAACCATCGAACCTTCCCATCGTGGCGAGTACGAAATTTCGGACGTGAATACCTGGTTCATCAAAAATAAAAAAACCGGTTACGAAGAAATCACCGGCTGGTGGAAAGATACAGGAACGCTCGATGCGCTTTTGGAGGGAAATGCTCTCATCATGGACGACATGAATCGAGAACACTTTTGCGTGGATTGTGAGATTCCTGAAGACACAAAGATTCAGGGGCTTGTCCATATTGGAAAAGGAACGAAGATTTCGGAAGACTGTCTCATTCGCGGGCCGGTCATCATTGGAGAAAACTGCGATATTTCCGGTTCGTATATCGGCCCGTACACCGCGATCGGCGATAACAGTATTGTGAAAGATACGGAAGTGGAGCATTCGGTCATTTTCTCCGGAGCCACCATCGACACCACGCGGCGCATCGTGAATTCTCTCATCGGCCTCAATGCAACGCTTGTCGATTACAAACGTTCGCATCCGAAAACCGGCCACCAACTGCTCATCGGCGACAATAGTTTCGTAGAATTATAAAACAGGGACGAGCCCTGTTTTTAACTTTGCAATTGCTTCTTGTACAATCCGGCTTCTCCGTTTATCGTCCCGGTAAAGTAGAGAGTGACGCCGCCAGAGTTGATCCAGATATTTTGCAGGTCGGATCCGTCGATGATCGGTGTGACAATGCGTCCATCGCGGCTATCAAGTTCTATAGCGGAAATCGTGTTTCGTTGTGAATACAGGACGACCGAACCGGGAGTGAACCACCGCAGACCTTTTATTTCATCACTCACGCGTGTAAGCGTTTCGTCAGTGTGTTCGCCCGCGTCATATACGTGGAGGTCAAAACCATTGCTGTAGAGAAGGCGTCGGCCACCATTTTCCCAATCCCATAATCTTGCTTCTGCATTCAAAAGAATCGGTTGATCTCCACCGGCGGCTTCAAGCAGGATGATTCGGTGGCGAACCGGATCTTCGAGAAGAATGGTTCCGGAAGCGGACGGATGAATGTCGTAAGAACCAAGTGGAATGTACGCAAGAATCGTCGAGGCATCCGCGTTCATTTTCGAGACGACCGTACGGTCATTGGTGGATGAAACATGAACGAAGCCGCCATCGGATCCGATCACCGCGTCCGGCTTGTCCGGAATTTCCTGCACGGTTTGGTTTCCAATTGTCAGGGCAAAAACGGCTTCAGGTGTTTCCACGAAAAAACGATCATCCTGATTGGCATCCCAATATCCACTCCGAGCGAGTGGGACAAGCGAGTAAACGGATGTGCTCGATTGGTTACGCGTATCGATCAGACTGAAAAGATCGTCTTCGGCGGTTGTAATATGCGCAGATACGTAGGTTCCGTTTAAGGACCAAGAAATTTGTGCGGTTGAGGATGGGTCTGCAGGAACACGAGAAAGCAACGTTGCTTCTTCATTTTCCGTATTGAACATCCATAATTCCAGCCACTCTTCTTGCTCGGCCAAGTAGGCAACGCGTGTTCCATTTGGCTCGAAGGCAATGGAGCGGATCGTAAGAGAGCGGATGCGCGCGGGTTCTTGGAGAAGAAAGAGGGTAGCTTCGCGGATAAACGTGGTAGATCGGCTCTGGATGTTTAGACGCTTTTTCCATGAACTGTATCCTGCCCGTTCAAGACGGATTTCATGCTCGCCCGGAATCACATTGTCGATAACCGTCGGTGTTCTACCGGATTGAAGGTTGCCGTCGATGTAAATTGAAGCGCTTCGCGGAACCGTGGTTGCGGAAAGAACTCCTGTCTGAACCACTCTTCCTGTGCCAAAACTGTATCGATATCCCGCCGTATACAAAACAACGAGCGGGGCAGAGATGAGAAACCCAAGCAGAAAGAGTAGATAAATAAAACCGCGAATCCGTGCTGTCATACGGGCTGTATTGTAGCCGAAGGGGTCGCAAATCGCAATGGATCCAGACGTATTTTTTGGGATTTTATCCCGAGATCTTTTGACTTTGCAGGCGGATCCGGGTATGCTTCGAGCTATTATGGAGTCCAGTGCGTACGGCGTACAAAAGAGAAGGCCTCGCGGAGCATTTGTGGTGGGCATGTTGGTTTTTTTGTTTTTTGCTTTCACGCTTGGCATGCTGCTTGGACGTCAGCAGGGCATTCGAGCCGCGGTTCCGGAGGGAGAAGGTCGTGTGCTCGACCAAGGAGATATTCCGGCCTATCTTTCTGAGGACGTTGACTTCAAACAATTCTGGGATGTCTGGAATTTTGTGAAAGAAAGTTATTACCGTCAGCCTGTTTCGGAAAAAGAAATGTTTTACGGTGCACTTTCCGGACTCGTTGCTTCCACCGGTGATGCGTATACCGTGTACTTTGATCCGGAAGATGCAACGGTGTTTCGCGAGACATTGGACGGGGCTTTCGAGGGGATCGGAGCAGAAATTGGGATTAAAGACGAGCGTCTCCAAATTGTCGCTCCACTTCCACAAACACCCGCGGAAAATGCCGGACTTCAGCCCGGAGATTGGATCGTTTTCATCGATGGGATTGAAACCACGGACATGACCGTCGAACAAGCGGTCTCACTCATTCGCGGCGAAAAAGGAACGACCGTCGTGTTGTCTATTTTCCGGGAGGGGGAAGAAGAGTTGCGGGAAGTGCCGATCGAGCGCGACAAGATCGTTATCGACTCGGTTCGTCACGAGGTGGACGAGAATGGCATCATGACCATTTCCATTTTTACGTTCAACGGCGACACAAATGAACTTTTCAACAAGGCGGTGAACGAGGCTCTTTCCAAGGACGTGCGCGGCATTGTTCTCGATCTGCGAAGCAACCCCGGCGGTTTGCTCACTTCAGCGATCGACATTGCTTCGGCATGGGTGGGGTATGATATTGTTGTGATTGAGCGCATGCAAAATGATGAAGAAACATTTTCCGGTCTCACGGCGCCACGCTTGCAAGAAATTCCAACCGTCGTGCTCGTCAACGGGGGGAGTGCGTCCGGTTCAGAAATTGTGGCGGGCGCTTTGCAGGATTATGGATACGCAACGGTCGTTGGAGAGCAAACATTCGGAAAAGGTTCGGTTCAGGATTATCGGGAACTTTCGGACGGATCTGCGGTGAAAATTACTGTCGCGGAATGGTTTACTCCAGATGGCCGTACCATCAACGAAACCGGAATCACGCCGGATGTGGAAATTGAATTTACCCTTGAGCAATTCGATGAAGGACAAGACCCACAAAAAGAAGAAGCCGTCCGGATCCTCCTTACAGAAGCCATATCCGAATAAAGCGGGGCGGCCGGCAAAAAAAGAACGAGCCGTGGAAGAAATTTCTGCCGGTGGCATTGTATTTAAGCGAACGGGTCGGAGTGTGAAATTTGCCGTCATGAAAGATTCTTACGGGAAGTGGGCGTTTCCAAAAGGTCATGTGGAGAACGGAGAAGAAGTGGAAGAAGCCGCTGCGCGCGAAACGCTTGAAGAGCTGGGCATCGATGAGATTCGTCTGCTCGAGTACTTGGGAAAGATTGATATTTGGTTTCGCGACCGGTTTGAAAAAAAGGGACGGCTCATTCACAAGGACATCCATTACTTCCTGTTCGAAACCAGACAGGATGCAAAACTCGTTCCTGACCCGACTCAGCATGCCTACGCGGCAAAATGGGTTACGCCGTCTAAACTTCTCTCAACGTCCGACTATACGGACATGATTCCTATTTTAAAGCGTGCTCTGTCTTATGTTCGGAAAGAACATCGCGGCTAGCGCTCGTGATTTTAAAACTGGATTTAGCTACCTTGCTTTCGGTGCACGAACTCTTGCAACGGAAAAACATTTGTGGCCGCTCATTGTGGCTCCGGTGATTGTGAATATCGTCTTGTTTGTCCTTTTCTTGTTTGGCCTCCTTCACCTCGTTGGCACCTTTTTCACCTCGCGCCTCCCGGATGTTTGGTGGGCCTTCGTTATTGGCGGACTTGTGCTTGTAGCCACGATCGGGGCTTTTTTGTTTCTTTGTGCGGTCGCCTTCGTCTTCGTCGGGTCGATTATTAGTGCGCCGTTTTATGACGTACTTGCCGAAAAGTCCATTCGATCCCTGGGAGGAATTGTCCCGGATCATCCTTGGTGGAAGTCGGTTGGACGCTCGATGAAGTATGCCGCAGCCCTCTTGGCCACCTACGTATTTGCGCAAGCCGGACTGCTGTTTCTTTCCCTTGTGCCGCCACCTATTGGACAGATTTCTTATATTTCCTTAGGATTTGCAGTGACCACGTTTTTCCTCGCTCTTGGCTTTTTGACCTACTCATTTGATGCCAGGGGTTGGACGCTCACCCAAAGGCGCTCGTGGTGCATCCGTCGGAAAGGATTGGTTCTCGGCTTTGGATCGGCGGTTTTTCTTGCCCTTGGGATTCCGTTTTTGAACGTTTTTGTCCCACCGATCGCCATTCTTGGATCCGTCCGTTTGTTTCACGATCACTCCTAACTATGAAAAAAATCACTCTCACGGGACGCATTGTCGAAGGAGAAGGCATGGCCACCGGACTTGGTTGTCCGACGGCGAATCTTGCGATTGAACAAGGTGTGGTGATTCCGGGGCTTGGTGTCTACGTTGGCGAGGCTGAATTGGACGGGAAGCGATTTCCCTCTCTCATTTGCGTCAACGACGGCCGCACCGGGCATAATCTTAAAATGGAAGTGCATCTTATCGGGCAAAACATGAACTTGAACGGGAGGCAAATGGATGTGTCTCTTTTGGAAAAAATGCGCGGCCTGGTTCCATATGATGAAGAAATTATGAAACCACTTATTCAGGAAGATTTAATTCGAGCACGAGAATGGTTTGAAAAGCGCGGCTATTCCATTCCGGCCTAATCCAACCTTATGGACGCAAATATTTATTCTGATGTCAGTGGTGAGGGATTCCGGTTCGGGATTGTCCGAGCTCGGTTCAATGACGATATTACGGGCGCTTTGCTCGCGAGCTGCATGCAAACGCTTCTTAAAAAAGGCGTTGCGGAAAAGGACGTCCATGTTGTGGAAGTTCCCGGCTCCATGGAAATTCCTTACGTTCTCACAGAACTTGCCGAGCGCGGGCCCTACGATGCCTTAATCGCGATCGGAGCGATTATCAAAGGAGCCACACCGCACTTTGATTACATTTCCAAATCCGTCACCGACGGGATTCGCGAAGTTTCCATTGCGTACCGAGTTCCTGTGATTGCCGGCATCATTACCACTCTCGATCGCGCGCAAGCGGAAGAGCGTGCGGGTGATGGACCGCTCAATCGCGGTGTGGAAGCGGCCATGGTTGCGCTTGAAATGGCCTCCATTCGACATACTCGCGGATGGATTGCCGAATAGGTTATTTTCGAAAGTACTTGACGCGGTCCAGCGACTTGTGCATGAAAATTCCTAGCAAATGTGGCCAAAATAAAAAGACTCTGATAAGATAACCCGCGTAACCAAGTAAATCATTAATTTGTCCACAATTATGGCAAAGATGACAAAAAGCCAATTCATGGCCACCCTCGGTGAAATGATGGGTGCTTCTAAGAAAGACGCGTCGGATTTTTGGGATAAATTTGTCGAGCTCGCTTACCGAGAGGTAAAAGGAGCGGACGGAGAGTTCAGCCTTCCAGGCCTCGGCAAGCTCGTGAAAAAGCACCGTGCAGCACGCATGGGCCGCAATCCAGCCACAGGAGAGCAGATCAGCATTCCTGCAAAGACCGTGCTCAAATTCCGCGTTGCAAAGGCAGCAAAAGACGCAGTTTTGTAAGAATCGAAACAAAAATCCTTCGACTTCGGTCGGAGGCTTTTTTGTTTGTAGGGTTGTTTTTCGGAGATCGCGGAGGAACTTGGGATCTCCGAAAAACAAGCCTGCAAACTTGTTGCCGACCCTAAAGGTCGGCAAACAAATTTTGCCTTAAATTCATAAAATAAGGGTTTTTTGAATTTTTGTGGTTCATGTAAATTTTGCCGACCTTTAGGGTCGGCAAATGTAGAACGGCATTTATTCTGCTCCCGCGAGGAGATTGCGAAACAAAAACTCTCGACTTTGAGCCGAGAGTTTTGCAAATGTTTTTACGCGCACTGTCGTTTGAGCTCCGAAAGGTCATACTTTTTGCCCTCGGTATTCCATTTCCTCAGGGTTCGCAACCCGCTGGTTGAAATCCAGACCGTGACGTTGCGTCCCGTTGCCGGGTTCACAAGGGTCTTTTTCATGAGGTTTGGGTGGAGCCGGCGCTTGGTGCGGCGCTTCGAGTGAGAGACGTTGTTTCCGACAATCACTCGTTTTCCGGTTACAATGCACTGTTTTGTCATATATGTTAGGTTTGGGGGGAGTATAGGTCATCCATGGGATTTTGACAAGGGGATAAGGACGATTTATGCTATACTTCCTTTTGATATATGATTCAACTCATTTTTGCGGTTTTGGTGGTCCTTCTCATCTCCGGACTCGCCTCAGGAACAGAAGCCGCACTCTTTGCCGTCTCCTACAGCAAGGTGCTGACGGCCGTCGAACAGAAGAAAAAAGGCGCGAACTCTCTCAAACGTTTGAAAGAGAACATGCGCATCCCGATCATGACCATCGTCGTGATCAACAATATTGCCAACATTGTCGGTTCGATCGCCGTTGGAGCGATCGCGGCCAGTGTGCTCGGTTCCTCATGGCTCGGGCTGTTTTCTGCGCTCCTGACGTTTTTGATTATCGTCTTTTCTGAGATTATCCCAAAAACCGTCGGTGAAGAGCATGACGAGCGCATTTCGCTTTTCGTTGCCAAGCCACTTCTTTTTCTCTCAAAACTGCTTCGTCCAATAACCTTTTTCGTCGACGTGATGACGAAGCCGTTTATCAAGACAACGGCGAGCATGACGACTTCCGAAGACGAAATTCGCGTGCTCGCACGCATCGGCAGACAAGAAGGCGCGATCGAACATGGAGAAAGCCGAATGATCCAGCACGTCTTTCGCTTAAACGACATCACGACTTTTGACATGATGACGATCCGGGCCGATGTTGACGCGCTCGAAAGCTCCCGGACGGTTGGCGAGTTGCGGGAAAAAATTATGACGCTTACGCACTCCCGCATCCCCGTGGTGGACGGAAGTCTTGATAATGTTGTCGGTGTTGCTCACATTCGATTTTTACTTGAAGCTCTTGCAAAAGACGAAGACCACAAAACGATTGGAGAGCTCGCCTCGGAAGTGGACTTTGTGCCAGAAACAATGGTGGGCGACGATCTCATCAAACATTTTCAAAAAGAAAAAGATCACTTGGCTGTCGTTGTTGACACACGCGGGACGGTCATCGGTATTGTTACGCTTGAGGACGTTCTCGAGGAACTTGTGGGGGAAATCACCGACGAAACAGATGTGGAGCCGGAGATGATTCGTCGCATCTCGAAAACAGAAATTCTCGCGCATGCGGAAACGGATTTGCACCACATTAACGATTTTTTCAACTCCGAATTGCCTGACGACGGACGGATCGGCGAACTTTTGTTGAAGGAGTTTGGTTACATTCCGAAAGTTGGGGAGGAAGTGTTGCTCGGGGGTTGCCTCTGTCGAGTTGAGGAAGCCTCGGCACATAAAATTGAATCCATTCGTATCACTAAACCGATCTCATAATATGAACAAACAGGCTATTCGAGTTGTGTGGACCATTGCGTTCGTTGTCTTTGTTTTGATCATCGCGGCCATTATCATCACGCAACCGAATGGCCGACAAGCATCTCCCACACCGGAAAGCGAGGCGAACGGAGGCGAGCGCATGCAGACGTTTGAAGCGATGTTGCTCACAGGTCAAGACGCAATTTTTGTCGATAACCAGCCGGCTCAGGAAAGATCTGTCCTTGTCTGGTTTGCTCTCTTTGCCAATCCCGGATACGTGGTGATCCATGAAGACGACGGCGGAGTCCCTGGAGGCGCCATCGGCGCGTCGATGTGGCTTTTGGATGGTGCCGAGAACTTTCGCGTTGACGTTGATCGTCCGCTCGAGGAAGGGGAGATTTATTACGCGATGCTGCATGCAGACGATGGCGACCAAGTGTGGAGCGAGGCGAAGGATTTTCCTGTCAGCGACGGTCAAGGAAATGTTGTCGTGATGACGTTTTCCGCCCTCGAAGGCGCTGATCCTCAATCTACGTCGATTTCTTTGTAATCGAGCCGCAAAGTCCCCACCAAATTTAATGAACACAGCAGATCCTTGACACGGACAAAAAAAGCGCGTAGTCTTTTGCGATCGGCAACCCTGCTGATATCACAAGGAGTCTCCGTGCGAACGTCTGTTCATCTCGACCATTCCAGTTCAACCGCCCCACCTCGCATGCGCAGTCCCATTGATCGCCGGATCAACGAACTCATCGGAAAGGACGTCTTCGAGGCGCTCACAACCGCCGTTAACACGATCGAGAACGGCCAGGGCAACCTGATCGAGAAGCCGACCTTCGAGCGGCTGCTGCGCGAGGTGTTTGCCTGGCGAGATCCTCGCAAGCCGTTCAAGAGCACGCGCGACAAAATGGAGAAAGTCGCTCGCGTGGTACGCGGTGGCCTCCAGCCCGACGAGCGGAATCTTTGGTGGCAGCTCTGCCATCGCCAGGCCGTCGACCTCGAGTCGATCTTCCGCAACTGACGCGACTCGTTCGCGTCCCCGACCTCCAGAGGTCGGTTTTTTCTTTGCATCACTTGACGTTCGCGCGCAAAAACGCTAAATAAAGGTACCGCAATAACGCGGATGAACACTGTTGGGCACGGGCAATGGGTGATTCGGGGGAAAGAACCCTTGGGCACCAGCGACATCCCGTGATCCGGCAACAAAGAGGAAAAGAAGATGAAGCGTCGTAATGATCTTTCCGCAAGAGAACAACTCCAGGACGCGGTCCTGCACGCACCGGCGGACGCTCCGTTCGACAGTCTGCGCCAACAGCTCGGCGGCAGTCTCGTCGGGAACCGGCGGCACGTGCTTACGAGTCTGCGGTTTCCGGATTGGATGCAGGTATCGGACTGTGCGATCGCGCGCGACGGCACCTTCGCCCTGGTGGGACGGCGCAAAGACGGCAAGGCCGAACTCAAGCTCTGGCACCTTCACCGAGGCCTCTCGCCCGCGCCGCTCGCAGTCGCGGACATTATAGAGCAACTGCAATGGGTGCCTGGCAGTCCCGATCCCGTGTTCGTTCTGCGGAACTTTGGTCCGGAAGGATCTCGTGCGGATGACTTCAACGTCGTCTGGGGAGAAATCGAGTACGACGACGGCTTGCACGTCGAGAGGGTCATGTGTGCCGTCAGCGAAGACGGTCGCTACAAGTACCTCGCCATCCAGAGCGAGGCCGAGGCCAGTCGCTCCGTTGTCCATTGGAGCTGGCACGAGGCCGAGGGTGGTTCAGACTCGGATGTGATCGACCCGGTTTGGTACCGCCGCACCTTCGACGAGTACCACACCCGGATTATCGGGATCGCACAGGGCGAGCCCATCATGGTCGAATGCGACACGAGGAGCAACACGCGCGTGAACTGGCCGGAGCTCGGTTACAAGAGCGACTGGTTCGATATGTTGCTCGATCACACTGTCTCGAGCAACGCTCCGGGTGGTGGAATGTGCTTCGTGGCCAAAACCGGAAGCAACTTCACCTTCTTCCAAGGTCGGAAGGCTCGTCCGCTCGAATCGGTTCGACACCATCAGATCTTTGCTTCGGAGGAACGCGTCTTCGCCGCCGTGCGCGGCGAGTTGGTGGAGCTGACCGGATCGCTGCGTTTCCCGCTTCGGACGGGTCTTGAGGTGCGCAAAGTGGTTTGTCTCGAGAAGACGATTCATGTGGTTACCTCTACACTCGATGAAATTGTGTGGGTCTACGAGGTTTTCGACGTTGAGACCGGAAAGTGTCGTCGGTTCGTGCTGAACGATCGGGGAGAGGGACCGGTCATCGTGCACAAACTCGGAACCCGCCTGGCTGTAGACTTTAGCAAGAACGGGTTTCGCTTCTGGCAAGAAGAAAAAAACTGCATGACGGCCTCGCTTCCGAAGTTCCCTCCTTGGCAACTTGCAGAAACAGACCTTGGCATCATGGGTTGGGCGTTCTCCGACCAGACCCTTCACGTCATCCGCTACGAGCTATCGGACGGGTGATAGACCCATCCCTACAGGCTACGAGACCCCCGCGCAACGACATGCGCGGGTTTTTTCTTTGCACAGACCTTGTTCACTTTCTTCGCAAGGAACTTTGGCGTATCATGGGCTTCATGTCAAAGTACACCATCACTCCATCTCTTTTTTTTCAATATGCCGCCTGCCCACACTGGATCTGGTTTGATCATTTTGGAGATAAACGAAAAAAAGGCGAGGTGCCGGAACTTGCGCAAAAACTTCTCGATCAAGGAGTCGTCCACGAGGAAGCGTACATTAAGAATCTCCACCTAACGAAAGTGAAAACCTTGCAATCTGCGCAGGCCTTTGGCGAAACGCTTCGACTCATGCAAGAAGGCTCGGAGCTGATTTATCAAGGTGCCATCGAATCATTGATCGGCGGGAATCTGTGGCGAGGACGACCGGACTTACTAGAAAAACGAAAAGGAACATCCATATTCGGTGATTATTTTTATGCGCCTGTGGACATCAAATCGTCCCATTCTCTTAAACGAGAACACCAACTTCAACTCACCATGTATGCACTCATCCTTCGCGAGATTCAAGGGGTGCTTCCGACAGAAACAGCCATCATTAACATCGATCAACTTCGGATCGATTTTCAGATTGAGAAAAAACACATTCAGAAAACAAAGGAGCGCGTCCGGGATATCATAAAAATTCTAGACGGAGAAAAACCTCCTCTGCGGCTTGGGAGCGGATGCAAACAGTCGCCATGGTTCCGTCAATGTGTTGCGCAAGCGAAGGAGGCAAATGATATTGCTCTTGTGTATAATCTGGATGCACGCGCGACTGAAGTGCTTCGCAAAAAAGGGCTCGGTACCGTGGACGCGCTGGCCAAAGCAAATCTGAAAAAGCTTTCCAAAATTCCTTTTGCCTCTCCGTCGCGCCTTCTGCGTGCGAAGCTTCAAGCAGAATCGCTTATTACAGAGGAGTTGAAGTGGATCACGAAGCCTGTGATCGCAGACGCTCCGCTCAAAATTTATTTCGACATCGAGGGCGATCCGCTGCTCGACGTGCTGTATCTGTTTGGTTTTTGGATGGTAGGAGATCCCGAGCGCAAGTATGCCAAGTTTGGATCCGTTCATTCAGACAACGGCGACGGGCCATATTTTCTCGCCTTTCTCGCAGAAACGCCCGAGGAGGAGGTAGATATGTGGAAGCAGTTTTTGAAATGGGTGGAGATTTTGCCAAAGGACGAGTACGTCGTGTATCACTACGCCGATTACGAGCGCGCGAAGACCCTTGCCATGGCGCAGTTCCACGGCGGCTCACAGTCGTTTGATCACTTCGCGAGCAAGTATGTTGATCTTCTCAAGATTGTCCTTGAGTGTGTGATTTTTCCACTCCATTTCTATTCCATCAAAGATATTGCCCGATCCAAATTTTTGAATTACCGCTGGCGCCACAAAAAGGCCGGTGGCGCGCAGAGCATTTTTTGGTACGAAAAGTGGCTTGAGACGGGAGACCGTTCGATCTTGCAAGACATTTTGGAATATAACGAAGACGATGTGATCGCTACGCAACATTTGCACGAATGGCTTGTCCGCTCGCATCCGTATGATTAACGAAACATTGATTCATCTTGCCGGCGAGATGCACGCGTATTCAGTGCGAGAAAGTACCCGTGCAAAACACCAGCACATCGTTGTTCATTGGGATGGTCGCCTGGAAGTGGTGGTTCCAGTTCATAAACGTCATTCAAGAAAGTCCGTAGAAAATTTGCTGCGTCAGCATGAGCAGTGGGTGGCGCGCCACGTTGAGCGTTTAAGGAAAAACGGAAAGAAAATGCCTCTGCGGCATCGCGGAGTTCCCAGACAGCTTGTCGAGCGAAATACGCGCACGCTTGTCGAAGAGCGGTTGAAGTTTTACGTGCAAGAACATGGATTTGTCGTTGGTACATTTGTTCTGCGGCCGTTTAAGGCTCAGTGGGGGTCTTGCAGCCGAGAAGCGCGGCTCGCCCTGCATTACAAACTTTCTCTGTTACCTCGTCCGCTCGCCGAGTACGTCATCGTGCACGAATTGTGTCACACCAGGCACTTTAACCACTCGGCAACGTTTTGGGGACTTGTGGAACGATTTTGTCCCGAGTACAAACGCTGTCGAAAAGAATTGCGACGGTATTTGTTATAAATATGATATAATGTGGTTACTATGCAAATGTTTAAAGACCAAGATAACCACACAACTCACGAACATTCAGAAGGCGGCGTGTGTCGGATTCCGCTCACGACCGATGAAGCGGTTCATCCTCCAGCCGAACCGCCGAAGATGAACGACATTACATGGCGCATTTTTCGCATCATGGCGGAATTTGTTGAAGGATTTCAATTCTTGTCAGAGTTCAAGAATGAGGTGACGATTTTTGGATCCGCACGGTCAAAACCCGGGAACCGTTGGTATAAAGAGGCTCGAAAGTTCGGAAATATTCTTGCAGAAAACGGCTTTACGGTCATCACGGGCGGTGGTCCGGGAGTGATGGAAGGAGCCAATCGAGGAGCAATGGAAAAAGGCGGGGAGTCGATCGGTCTCAACATCCAACTTCCAATGGAGCAGCGCATCAACGAATATGTAAAACGCGGCCGCGGCTTCCATTATTTCTTTACGCGCAAAGTCATGCTTGCTGCGTCGGCTCAGGCCTACGTTTATTTTCCCGGCGGATTCGGGACGCTCGACGAACTTTTCGAAATGGTCACGCTCATTCAAACCGGAAAGATGCAACCGATTCCGATCGTGCTTGTCGGCCGGGATTTTTGGAAGCCGATGATCAAGTGGGTAGAAACAACGCTTCTGGAAAAAGAAAAAACGGTCAGTGCAAAAGATATCAAGATTCTTCAGGTCGTGGATACAGCGGAGGAGGCCTTCGACCTCATAAAAGATTCGACAGAACGTTCATTCTTTTAAGGTATGGAAAAGCATTCACACACAACGGGAAAGCAAGAAGCGTGGATTGTCGATGTGAACATGGGTTACGGCCATTCACGTCCGGCACACAGTTTGCGGGATCTTGCCGGAGGGGAAGTGATTTCTGCGAACGCCTATCCCGGAATTCCAAAAAAAGACAAGAAAGTTTGGAAAGAGAGTCGGGAGTTTTACGAAACGATTTCCCGGTTGAAACCGATTCCGATCGTCGGGGACTTTTTGTTTGAAGCGATCGATCGATTCCAAGAAATTCCACGATTTTACCCGCGGAGAGACTTGTCAAAGCCGAACATTCAACTTCGCTCGATGTATCGGCTCATAAAAAAAGGTCTCGGAAAACATTTGATCGAGAAGTTGTCAAAAAATCCGCTTCCGCTTGTCACGACATTTTTTCTTCCGGCATTCATTGCGGAATATTATAACTATCCGGGAGAGATTTATTGTTTGTGCACGGATACCGACATTAGTCGGTCATGGGCACCGATGGATCCTAAGCGCAGCCGCATCAAGTATTTAGCCAGCAATGGACGTGTTGTGGAGCGGCTGAAGCTGTACGGGGTTCGTGAAGATCATATTTTTCTCACAGGATTTCCCATGCCAAAAGAATTGATCGGCGGGGCAAAGTCTACCGTTTTGAAGGATTTGCTCATGGAAAGAATTTGCAATCTTGACCCGAGCGGAACGTTTACGGATAAATATGAGCGAACGTTGCGCGCCGAACTTGGACCCCAGCGTTGCAAAATGACCAAAGCAAAACATCCGCTTACGCTCACATACATGGTTGGCGGTGCCGGAGCGCAAAAGAAACTTGGGTCAGAGGTGATCAAGAGCCTTGCGCGTAAGATCGCGCAAAAGAAGATCCGGTTGTTTGTGGTCGCTGGAACGAGGAAACATATCGCTTCCTATTTTGAAGATGCTGTGGTAGAAGCGGGTTTGAAAAAGCACCTTGGCGAATCTGTGTTCGTTCCCAAATTTGAATCACGATCTGAATACTTCGACGGGTTCGTCGACATTTTGGCCCAGACAGACATCATTTGGACCAAGCCGAGCGAAATGTCGTTTTACACCGGACTTGGATTTCCCATCATCATGGCTCCGCCCATTGGCTCGCAGGAAGAATTTAATCGTATTTGGCTTCGGTATGTGGGAGGCGGCATTGAACAAAATGATCCGAGATACACGAATGAGTGGCTGTTCGATTGGATTGAGTCGGGAGGAATAGCGCGCATGGCATGGAATGGCTACATCGAAGCGCCCACGCATGGCGTGTATCGGATCGAAGATGTTGTGCTCGGTCGTCCAAGTGAGATTCATCCGCTTCCGCTCATTGTGTAACTCGATATGTCAGAAGATGTTCAGGGATTCTGCGTCCACTGCAAACGGGGGCGGAAAATGAAAGATACAGTGAGTCTTGTCGTGCCGGAAGGAAAGGGGCGATCCAGGAAGTCGCTGAGGGGAGTTTGTCCGGTTTGTGGAGCTCCGATGTTTAAGCTCTTAAAACGAATGGCAAGATCTTGATTAAAGCTGTATATTAGGCTAAGATTCGGCCCACAAAGACTGTCCCAAAATCCTGAACCCGGGGACGGTCTTCAATGTTATATCTTATATGAACCAGCCTTTATCGCATTTTTTGGCGACCGTCGTAAAAACGCAGCGTTCTGAAGATGAGGAGGTTCTTGATCAAGACGTGATTAAGGTAAGTGAAACCGTTTCTGTGGCTGCGACCGCGTACGAAACGGTGCGCAACTCTCTCGAATATGATGAAGAGCATCTTTTGCGTCGCAACGCGATTCGTCGCATCTTGAAGCGGAGTCTTTCCGATGGCAACACAAAACAACTTTCCGTAGACCTTCTTCGCGAACTTATCTGGGCCAGATACCTCCCGAATAAAGAAATCCCGGAATCAATGGTTCCAAGCATTGAAAAGATCATGGAGAAGTACCAGGTTCTCCTCGATGAAGTGGAAGAAGGTTCGAAAACCGGACAGCAAACGTACCTTTGGATTCTCGACTTACTTTCAACAGAAATTGAATATACCCTCGCACCGCCGCTCATCGACGAGGCGCTCGCGAGTTTTGCGTACCAGGAGCTTCAGGAGCGGATGGTTTGGTCCAGCGACCTCATTTCCGAAAGAGATCGCGATCTTCAACTCTACATCGCCGTGCATCGCACCGTCTTGAAATCCAACCGCGCCACGCTTCGGTTCCGAATTTTGACGCTCTACTATCCGGAATGGGTAAAGGCCAATCCGAGCAACAGCGTCGTTCAAGAAATCGCTCGCGATTTGGATACGGTTATCGAATCGGTCGAGCATCAGATCAGCCATCCGGGATCGGATTCGATGTTCAAACTTATTCGCACCCACGCGGTTGTCTTCCACGTCCTGCGGGACATCGCCGCGGATAATCCGGAAGCATTTGAAAAGGCGCTGGAGATGCAGGATGTGACCAAGTTGGACGCAGCGATTTCTAAGGCCGCGAAGGCTCGATATGATAAGTTCAACGGACGCTTGCGTCGCATGGTCATGCGCGCGGTGTTCTTTTTGTTCCTCACCAAAATGATCTTGGCGCTCATTGTCGAGCTTCCGTACGAGAGGATTGTCCTTCAGGAAACAAATTACGTTCCGCTTCTCACCAACATCTTCTTCCACCCGATTCTCCTCGGGATCATCGGGCTCAGCGTCCGCATTCCGGCCAAAAAGAATACCGAGAAGATCATCGAAGAATTGCATGCGCTTTTTGGAGGGGAGGATGATTTCGTTGTTTCGTTCCGTGTAAAGAGGCCGTGGTCCAGCGGACCGATCCGGCACGTCTTTAATGCGCTGTACATCGCGGCGTTCTTGATCGTCATTGGATTCATCTCCGCCGGTCTTGCCGCAGTTCACTTTAACATCTTGTCCATTGCGTTTTTCATTTTGTTCCTTTCGCTCGTAACTTTTTTCGGCTTGAAAATCCGGAACACGAAGCGCGAGTTGGTTATTATCGAAACGGCCGGAGGCTTTGTCGGAACGCTTGTGGACGTCCTTTTCCTTCCGATTATTCGGGCAGGCCGATGGATTTCTCTGCGCGCGCCCCGGATCAATATTTTCCTTTTCTTTTTCGACTTCATTGTCGAAGCACCGTTCAAAGGTGCGATCAAGATGATCGAAGGATGGCTCGCCTTTTTGCGCGAGAAGCGGGAAGAGATTTAAGCATGCGTATTCCATCCATAAGATCAAAGAAGTTCTTCCTCGCGCTCGCTTGCGCGATACTTGTATTGCTCGTCCTGCTTTCGGCAGCAGCGGTACTTTTGAACAAGCCACCACGGACAGATCAAACTCTCGGTGTGACATTTTCAACCATGTATGCAAGGCAGCTCGGGCTCGATCCGAAAGAAACGTATTCCGCCATCTTGGGCGATCTTGGTGTGCGCGCTGTGCGGTTGCCTGTCTATTGGGATGAGATTGAACGGGAAAAAGATGTGTATGATTGGGAGCTTCTTGACTGGATGATCGATCAGTCGCAGCAAAACGACGCGCAGGTGACCCTTGTGATCGGACAAAAAGTTCCGCGCTGGCCTGAATGTTTTATTCCGGACTGGGCAGAAAAAATGTCTTTTGCGCACGCGGAAGTTGAACTGATCGAATTCATGGAACAGGTCGTTGTGCGTTATCGAGAGTCGCCCGCAATTATTCGGTGGCAGATCGAGAACGAGGCACTCTTTCCGTTCGGAGTGTGTCCGCCTCCAGATCCGGGAAGGTTGGAGCGCGAAGTCGAACTCGTGCGATCGCTCGACACCAGACCGATTCAACTTACCGTCAGTGGCGAAATTGAACCGTATGTTGATGCGGCCGCTCTGGCGGATATTTTGGGAATTTCCATGTACCGGGTTACATGGAACAAATATTTTGGATACATGTATTACCCGATTACACCCGGATTTTATCGAGCAAAAGCCGCTGTTGCCGAGCCACTTGTCGACAAGATTATCATTACCGAGCTTCAGACAGAGCCTTGGTTTCACGAACCAATCGAACAAAGTCCGCTGAGTGAGTGGTACGAGTTATTTGACGAAAAAGATTTAAAAAGAAATGTGGACTTCGCGCGCCGCACAGGATTCGACGAGGTTTATGCCTGGGGCGTGGAGTGGTGGTACTTTTTGAAACAGAACGGAGAACCGCGATTGTGGGAAACCGCCCGGGAACTCTTTGACGATATGTTATAATTACAGAGATCCCTACACGTTATGGCAAAAAAGAAATCTTACGATGTCATCGTTATCGGCGCCGGTTCCGCAGGATTTTCCGCTGCGCTCGCCGCTCGCGAACTCGGCGCGCGCGTGTGCCTGATCGAAAAAGGAAAGCTCGGCGGCGAATGTCCGAACTACGGCTGTGTTCCGTCCAAGTCCGTCCTCAAGGCCGCAAAAGTGTACAAGACCATTCGAGAAGCAAAAACGTATGGCATCCAAACAGGATCTGTATCCTTCGATTTTGCATCGGTGATGGCGTACAAAGAAGACATTGTCGATACGATTACCGGCGGGGGAGAGTATGGGGATCGGTTTCTAAAGATCGCCAAGCAGAATCAAATTGAAGTCGTTCATGGGCAGGCGGAATTTTTGGATGAAAAAATGGTTCAAGTGGATGATACACTTTTTGAGGCAAAAGCCTTTGTGCTCGCGACCGGGGCTGTGGATTTTATCCCGCCGATCAAAGGCCTTGATTCATCTCATTCCATCGGCTGGAAAGAGGCGCTTACGCAAAAGCGCCAACCCAAGTCCATGGCAATTATTGGCGGAGGACCGGTGGGGTGCGAAATCGCGACATTCTACAATGCCTTTGGCTCGCGCGTAACCTTGTTTCATATGGGTTCGGTAATTTTGGATAAGGAAGATCCGGAGATCGCAAAGATTGCGCATGAAGAATCTGTGAAATCCGGAATTGAAATTGTGACGAACTCACAGATTCAGGAAGTGGTGAATCCGCAGCGCGGCGTTTACGGAATCAAGGCGGAAGTGAACGGCGAACTACAGTCGTTCGCGGTCGATCAGCTCGTCATCACGACGGGAAAGCGGTCGAATGTCGAAGGATTGAACATCGAAGCCGCGGGAGTTGAACTGGACGATCGTGGAAATATTCGCACGAATGAGGAAAAACGCACGTCAGCGAAACATATTTTTGCCGCAGGTGATGTCGATGGCGGCATGCAATTTACGCATACGGCACATTATGAAGGAGATCTTGCCGGACGCAATGCGGCGATGCATGTAAAAGGAAAACGAAAGTTTTTGCGTGAAGATGAGCGTGTTGTCCCTCGCGTAACGTTCACGATTCCGGAAATTGCTTCGGTCGGAATGACCGGTCCGCAAGTGAAAGAAAAATACAAGCAGGTTCTCGTGGGGCGTGCGAGTCTCGCGGGGCTTGGTCGTTCGCTCGTTGAAAATACTCGCGTGGGAGCGGTAAAAATTGTTGCGCATCCAAAGACGCGCAAAGTGCTCGGGGGTCATGTTGCGGGCGATCGCGCCGGCGAAGTGTTGCATGAACTTGCGCTTGCGATGTATGTGGGCACCACCGTCGACAAGCTTGCATCCATGTTGCATGCGTATCCGACGCTTTCCGAAGGGGTGGCAAATGCCGCTGGTAACGTTTCGCTCGAATAATATGTTCAATATCGTTTGGATCGTCCTTTTGGTTCTTGTTTTGCTTTTTTGTTTTGGCATGGTTGGGATTGTGCTCAGTTTATCGTGGCAGGCGCTTGTTGGCGTTCCGTGGGAGAGGACGCCGCGCAAAATGACACGAACCATGTTTGAACTCGCCGGCCTCCAGGAAGGCGAACACATTGTTGATTTCGGTTCGGGCGATGGGTCGATGGTTATCGACGCGGCTCGAGATTTCGGTGCGTTTGGAACGGGCATCGAGGGAAGGCGCGATTTGTCGTGGCTTGCGCGTTTTCGGGCAAGACGTCACGGCCTCCAAAACCAAACAGCCTTTCTTGCCGGGGACATGTTTACCCTTGAGGCACCGGACGCGGACGTCATTTGCTCCTACCTTTTCACGGATGTGAACGCGAAGCTCGAGCCGATTCTGCTTGATCGCTATCCGTCCGGCACGCGCGTCGTCGCGCGCGTCTTTCCATTTCCAACGCTTCCGCTTGAAAAAACATTAGAAGCCCACGGCAACACATTCCGTTTGTATCGGATTCCATAAAGGTTTATTATTAGCCTTAATTCCAGATTCCCCGCCCGAACGGCCGATGTCGTTCGGTCGGGCGGGCTGATTCCAGATTCCCCTAATATGTCCAAAGAAGTTGTTCTCGATATTGAAACGCAAAATACATTTGCAGAAGTCGGCTCCTACGACCCGACGAAACTTTTGATCTCCATTGTCGGTGTGTATTTTTATGAAACGGATGAGTTTATTGCCTACGAAGAACATGAGCTGAAAGATTTGTGGAGCAGGCTTGAACATTGTGAGCGCATCATTGGGTACAACTCGAAAGGATTCGACGTTCCCATCATGAATAACTATTACGCCGGAGACCTCTTTCAAATTCCCCAACTCGACATGCTTGAGGAGATTCATAAGTCACTTGGGTTTCGCCTGAAACTTGATGACGTTGCTGCATCCTCGATCGGAATTCGAAAATCTGGGCACGGGCTTCAAGCTGTTGAATGGTGGAAGCAGGGGGAAATTCAAAAAATCAAAAATTATTGTCTTGATGACGTGAAGGTGACCCGAGAACTCTACGAGTACGGCAAGAAATACCGTGCGCTTGCATTCGAAGACCGCCTTGGTCAAAGAAAGGGGATTCCGGTTGATTTTACGTGGAAAAATGATGCGCCGTCTGCCATTAATCTCACCATGGGTTTTTAGAGCCTGTGGATAGACTCCTTATCCAAAACGTACAATTTCGTTTTTTGACGCGCCTCTATCCGTGCTTTACAATGGACTCCGACGATTGATCTTCCCAATAAGAATATAATCCCCCTCGGGGTTATTTTTCTTCTGTGAACTATATTTTGAATGATTATGCGAGAATCTGAACCAACGTTTATGGGCCTGACACACGATGTAAACGGAGCGGGAAATGTTTCCGATGCCGTGTGGGAATTTATGACCTCAATCAAAACGGTTCGTAAGCGTTCCGGAAATGAAGAAGCGTTTGACGCAACAAAACTTCGGGAGTCCATCAGTCGGGCACTTTTGGACTCTGGCATGCGCGACGGCGAACTTCGAAACGCTCTCGCCGGGCAGGCAATTACACGACTCACACGTATTTTCAACGGACACTCGGTTCCGTCGACTTCTGATATCCGCGACACGATTGTTCTTACGCTCATCGACCATAACTTGAACCACGTCGCTCGAGCCTACACTCGACATCGCACGCAGGCGAAGGCATTGCGGCGCGAGGAAGTATTTGGGCAAGGCCTGGAATTTGCTCGCGTGTTTACCGAGCGGGAAACGCCGGCGATCGAAAGCGTGCATTGGGAAACTCGGCATGCAAGGATTGCAAGTGAAAAAGGGAATGTTATTTTTGAGCAAGCGAATGTCGAGGTGCCGGTGAACTGGTCGCAGACGGCAACGAACGTCGTTGTCTCAAAATATTTTGCCGGAAAAATTGGCACGCCGGAGCGCGAAACTTCTGTGAGACAGCTCGTGGGGCGTGTGGCAAAAACGATTGCCGGGTGGGGGCGTGTGGGTGGATATTTTGCATCGGCAGAGGACGCAGAAACGTTCGAAGAAGAATTGATTTACATTTTGGTCAACCAAATGGCAGCGTTTAATTCGCCTGTTTGGTTTAACGTTGGCGTGCATCCGCATCCGCAATGCAGCGCCTGTTTTATCAATTCCGTGCAGGACGACATGCGCTCCATTTTGAGTCTCTCGCTCACCGAAGGAATGCTTTTCAAGCACGGCTCGGGAACCGGTTCGAATTTCTCTACACTCCGTTCACGAACGGAACACTTGAGCGGGGCAGAAGAAAAAGCTTCCGGGCCCGTCGCTTTTATGAAAGGGTTGGATGCATTTGCTGGCGCGATCAAGAGTGGAGGGAAAATTCGTCGTGCGGCCAAAATGGTCATTTTAAACGTGGATCATCCGGACATCGATGAATTTATTACCTGCAAGGCAGAAGAAGAGAAAAAGGCTTGGGCGCTGATGGACGCCGGCTATGACGGGTCTTTGGACGGAGAGGCGTATGGATCGGTTTTTTTCCAGAATGCCAATCACTCTGTCCGCTTGAGTGACACATTCATGCGAGCGGTTGAGGGATTTGAAGAGTGGACAACAAAAGAAGTGAGTACGGGGAAACCGAGCAAGACATTTGAGGCGCGCAAACTCATGGAACTCATGACGCGAAGCGCGTGGCAGTGCGGCGACCCGGGAGTCCAATTCGACACAACGATCAACGCATGGAATACCTGCAAAGAAACGGCACGCATCCACGCGTCCAACCCGTGCAGTGAGTATATGTTTCTGGACGACACAGCCTGCAATCTCGCTTCTTTGAACTTGATGAAATTCCGGAAAACGATTGACGGACAAACCGTATTTGACGTGGCGGCGTTTAAACACACAAACGAAATCGTGGTTACGGCCATGGAAATCATTGTCGGAAATTCGGGTTATCCAACGCCCGCGATTGAACAAAACAGTCTCGATTTCCGTCCGCTTGGAATCGGATATGCAAACTTGGGCGCCCTCATTATGAGCCAGGGCTACGCGTACGATTCAGACGAAGGCCGAAACCTTGCAGCAGCGCTTACGTCGCTTCAAAGCGGTCACGCGTATTTCCAGTCAGCGAAGATTGCGGAGCGAATTGGGCCGTTTGCCGCATTTCGGGAAAACCGTGAGTCGTGCATGGACGTCATGCGCATGCACCGAGATGCCGCAGCGGAAATTCCCGCACAGGGCGTGCCGGACGATCTCTTTCTCGAATCCAGAAAGGCATGGGATCATGTGCTTGAACATGCGGGGATCTACGGCCTGCGAAACGCACAAATCTCTGTGCTGGCTCCGACCGGAACGATTGCTTTTTTTATGGACTGCGATACGACCGGCATCGAACCGGACCTTGCTCTGGTCAAGTATAAATGGCTTGTTGGCGGCGGCATGATCAAAATCGTCAACCAAACGGTTCCTGAGGCGCTCGAGCGGTTGGGATATGAAAAAGGAGAAATCGATGCCGTGATGGATTACGTTGAGCGAAACGATACAATCGAAGGCGCGCCTCACCTCAAAGAACAAGACCTTCCCGTTTTCGATTGCGCCTTCCGTCCAGCAAAAGGGAAGCGCTGTATCGAACCGATGGGGCATGTGCGCATGATGGCTTCGGTTCAGCCGTTCATCTCCGGTGCGATTTCAAAAACAGTCAACCTCCCAAACGAAGCAACGTTCGACGACATTCAGGATATTTTTCTTGAAGCCTGGAAACTCGGTCTGAAATCGATTGCGGTGTATCGCGACGGTTCTAAACGACAGCAAGCGGTAACGACGACGCGAGAAAAAGACGCGAAGAAACAATACGAAAGCAACGATGCCCCGAGGACAAGTTCGGGGAATAAACATTCATTGGCTGAGCCGGTCGAAGCCGTACAGGAAAAAATGATGGAAACTAAACGTATGACTACTGCAGAGCAAAAACTTCGAAGGCGTCGACTCCCGGATGAACGCCGATCCATTACACATAAATTTTCGGTTGGCGATACCGAAGGATACATTACCGTCGGACTTTACCAAAACGGTGATCCAGGCGAAATTTTTATCACCATGTCCAAGGAAGGATCGGTCATCAGCGGTCTCATGGATAGTTTTGCCACGGCCGTTTCGATCGGCTTGCAGTACGGCGTGCCGCTGCGCGTGCTCGTAAACAAGTTCGTGCACATGCGCTTTGAACCGTCCGGATACACGAACAATCCAAATATCCGCATTGCCAAATCAATTACCGATTACATTTTCCGTTGGATGGCGTTGAAGTTTTTGCCGCGTGAAGCGCAAGTTTCTATTGGCGTACACGTCGACGAAGAAAACCCGGATGCCATTGATTTATTCTCCGAAAGGGAAGACGAGTCCAGCGAGCTGCAAGCGAGTATTTTTGAGGTGGAAGACGTTCCGGCTCCGACCCCTCTTCAAGAAGAAAAAAGCCTCGAGGACGTCCCGAGCCCGGTTGTGGAAGAGCATTTCGATCATCTGTCTACCTTCGATAACCAATCCGATGCTCCCGCGTGCGACACATGCGGATCCATGATGGTTCGCAATGCCTCGTGTTACAAGTGCTTGAACTGCGGCGCATCCACCGGCTGCAGTTAAACAAAAACCGCCAGTTCGCTGGCGGTTTTTCGTCTTCTTGTTGGCGGTTCTTTCGCGAGCGTGTACTATGAGAAAAAGAAATTACCCGCAATGATTGGTTGATATGCAGAGGCAATGGGTCACAATTAAGGCGATTATTCAGGATGCGGAGGGAAGAGTGCTTTTGATTCGTGAGATTAAAGACGGGAAAGTTCGTTGGTGGGAATTGCCTGGCGGAAGAATGGATGTGGGAGAGGAGCCGTTCGATACGCTCAGGCGCGAACTTCAAGAAGAGATCGGCGTTGATATGGACGTTCACAACGGGGAGCTCATCCACGTTGAACATTGGGGATTGCGCGGAGATGCGTTGAATAATCCGATCGTCGGCATCTTTTACTATTTGAAAATTACCGAACCGCTCGAGATTTCGTTTCGCAGCAACCACGACAAGGTCGTTTGGGTTCATCCACTTCATGACGAATTTCCCGAGCCGCTTTCTGAAGTCACGCGACGTACATGCGAAGCGGTTTGTCGAAAGTTGTATCCGGAAGAATAAAAAATGCCCGCCAAGGTGGCAGGCAGTCCACGGTGTGCTCAACTCGTGTTAAAGCAGGAAGGCGGTGGCAACGAGGAAGTAAATCGTGAGGGAAAGCAGGTCTTGAATGATGGTCGTAAACGGGCCGCCAGCGACAGCGGGATCGCGTCCGAGTTTTATCAGAAGAAGAGAGGTGCTGATCGCCACAAGACCGGCTGTCGAGATAATGGAAAATACAGAGACAGAGATGATGGCGGCAAGAAGCGTGTCTTTCGTCAGAACATAGGCAAAGGCTGAGAGAAGGGCGGCCACAATCACGCCGATGGTCGTGTCTGTGATGAATTCCCTGGCAATGTATCTCTTGATGCGAATTTGTTGGTAACTGATTCCCCGAACAAAAAGCATTTGCGCCTGGATGCCGACAGCCGCGCCCATGTACACCATGACAGGGATAAAAAATGCCAGCGCGAGAATTTCTTCCAGCTGTCCGGAAAAGACGTTCACAATCGTGGTGGCAAACATTCCACCAACAAGACCGACGACAAGCCAGGGGGTTCGCCAGGCGATCAACTGGCTCAGCTTGCTTGCGAATACATCGGTAAAGGTGGTTTGGCTCGGAAGTCCGGCGGCGGAGAGCAAATCTCGGACATGTTCTTCTTCTAAAGTTTGGAGGATGTCATCGCTTCCGATCATTCCCATGAATCGACCGCCTTTGTCGACAACCGGAACGGCTTTAATGTTGTGTTTGAGCGCGCGAGCGGCGGCAATGCGTAGAAGCGAATGCGGATAGACCACCGCGAGACGTTTCTTCTTAAAGACCCCCATTGTTTTCCGCTGATTGGTTTGAAGAAGTTCACGCAACGATGCAACGCCTTTTAATCTTCCTTTTGCATCCAGGACATAGATGTAACTTAATGAATCCCAATGACGTGCGCCTTTGAGAACCTCTGTGCGCGTTTGCCCAACCGTATCAGAAAGCAGTGCCGTTGGAACACGCGATAATACGTGCCGCGCGGCCTGGTGCGGACGAAAATGCGATTCCGGTTGGACGGATTCTTTTTTTGTCGCGGGGGAAGCGGCCATAGATTACACAAGAAGCAAAGCGGCAAGGCCGAGAAAAATCAGGAATCCAAGAACGTCGGTGGTTGTGGTGATGAAGACGGTGGCAGATGTTGCCGGGTCGGCACCGAATCGTTTCAAAACAAGTGGAATAAGCGCGCCGAAGAATGCAGCGACAACAAGGTTTGCGACCATGGCTGTTCCGATAATGAATCCAAACACCGGATTTTGATTCCAAAGAAGGGCGATGCCCGCGACGAGAAGACCGTTGATCACACCGTTCACCAATCCTGCACCGACCTCGCGTGCGATCGCGGGAGCACTTCCAGCCAGTTCAATTTCTCCCAGAGCAATCCCGCGCACCGTAACTGCGAGCGTCTGCGTGGCGGCATTTCCTCCCATTCCGGCCACGATCGGCATGTACGCGGCCAAAAATACATACTTGGAAATCGTGCCTTCAAATAAACTAACGACGCCGGCGGCAAGAAAAGCGGTTCCTAGATTGATGATAAGCCATTTGTAACGGCTCTCCACTTTCTTACTCACCGAATCGAAAATATCTTCCTCTTTTTCGACACCGGCAAAGTTGTAAAGCGAAGCGGAAGATTCCATGCGGAGCAAACGGATGAGGTCGTCGGAATAGATGACACCCATAATGCTGTTATCGTCACCGATAACAATAATCTTTCCGTGCCGCGAACGCGTAATGCGGTCAAGCGCTTTTTTGGCGTTCTGTCTGTAGGAGATGGTTGGCGGATGTCGGAGGAAGGTGTCGGCTCGGAGATTTTTTTGGGAGACAATGAGATGATAACTCTCCATTTCGCCAAGAAACTTTCCTTTGCTGCTCACAACCAAAATCGAAGGGAATTTTCCCGTGTGCTTTTCGTGTGCCTTGGTTTTTCGCGCGACTTGCTCAAGGCTTGCCGACGGTAGGACTTCAATATAGTTGAGGTCCATGATTCCAGCCGCACTTGTTTCGTGGAAGGGAAGGAGGAATTCGATTTTCTCCTTGAGTTCATTCGTGAGTTTTTTTAAGAGACGTTTTTGTCGTCTCGGACTGTCCAGGAGCTGGACGATGTCCGTTGCTTCATCCGGATCAAGAAACGGAAGAAAGGCGAGAAGCTCCTTGTCGCTGAGTCGGTCGACGATCCAGTCTTGCAAGTGGGGAGAAAGTTGCAACAAAACGAATCCCTGCCGATTCGGGGGGATCTTTCGAAAGGTGGCAAGCCGCGTGCGCGGTGCGCGAAGTTGTAAGAGCTCAACCTGCTCCTGCTGTTCCTCCAATTGCATACGTTCATTGCGCCGTGCGCGCAGCCAAAAGAAAACAAGGTCTCCGTATGGATCCTTGTTATTTTATCTCATTTGCGCGCGCATTCCTAGTCGCGGCGGTATTTGTTTATGAACGCGGTGAACATTTTCGGTGGAACGGTAACTTCGACTTGCTTGGACGTTTCAATTACCTTGTCGGCATCTTCAGGAGGGAAGTATCCGGCGTGGCGATAGACGTTCACACGCGTGACAATGCCTTCGACGTCCAGTTCGGGATGAAACTGCGATGCGTACACATTCTTTCCGACACGAATCATTTGTACGGGACAGGTTGGAGAGGAGGCGAGAAGTACGGCGTTTTCAGGAACACTCTGGCAGGATTCTTTGTGTCCAACGAACGCAAGAAACGTTTCCGGAAGGCCGTCAAAGAGCGGATCGCTTTTTCCTTCCTCGGACAGAGTGATCGTAACCGGGCCAACGGTTTCCCCGTACTGTTCTTTTGAGACCGTTCCGTCCAGATGCGCAGAAAGTGCTCCTAGGCCGTAACAGGCGCCGAAGAACGGGAAGTCGCGCCGGACGATTTCATCCAGAAGCGCGGCGAGCCAGGGCTCGAACGTTTTTTGCTCCGGGCTCTTTTTTTCGTCCGGATCGCTCACGTTGCTCGGCCCGCCTCCGACGATCACCGCGGAATAGTCGTCGAGATTGATGCTCGGAAGATTGCCTTGGTCCATGCGGACGCGTACGACTTCCTCGCGGGACATACCGCCGTGACGCAGGAACGCCTCAAATTCTCCCGAAGAAGCCTCGTCGTTGGGCCTGAGCTGTAGGATCAGAAATGGTTTCATATTTCCGCATCATAACGAAACCTTGCAAAGTGATCAAGAATTGCCGCTGTGGTATGATTCTGGCGTATGTGGATCGCTTTGGGAATTGTGTTTGTCTTGCTGGTGAGCCTCGCGTATGCATCGCTTTCGGGTGCGCCGTGGGTGCCGACGTGGAAGCGAGATGTTGAGCGGATCGCCGCGCTTTTGGATTTGCAGAAGGACGAGATTTTTTATGAGCTTGGGTGCGGTGATGGACGCGTATGCCTTGCGCTTGCAAAGTCCTCGCAGGCGCGGGTTACGGGAATTGAACTTTCCTTGATTCAGTGGATGGTTGCGCAGGTGCGGAAGTATCTTTCCGGTTCCCGGGCGAGATTTTCGCTCGGGAATGTCTTTTCAAAGGATCTGTCGGACGCGGATGCCGTGTATCTTTTTTTGATGCCGGAAACATATAAAAAAATTGCGCCCAAACTTTTGGCACAATTGCGCCCCGGCGCACGCGTAGTGAGTTATGTGTGGCCGGTTCCCGGACTTCAGATTGAGAAGGTTGATGAGGAAGAAGGTCGTCCAAAATTGTACGTGCATCGAAGGTAAAAGAAGAGCGGCGGCGAGCGTTGGGGAGTGAAACCCCGTTGCTCGCCGCCGCCGTCTACCACACCTCGTCGCCCCGCTGGCGATGCTGGTACCGCTCCGCGGCCGCATCCCAGTGAGACATCTCTTCGGTCTCCTCGTCGTCCTCGGCCTGCCAGAGGATGATTGTCCCCCGCGAGCTGCCCGAGAGGAAGTCCAGCGAGCCGTCCAGATCCTCGTCGGTTACGCCCTTCTTCCGCTTCACCTCGATGAAGTGGGTGGGAAGGTTTCCTTCTGGCATCGGAGTGACCTTGATGTAGGGATACCACTGGATATCCTTGGCTTCTGGCCACTCGACCTGGATGACGTTGATCTCGATCATCCCCTCGATCGCCACGCCGACACTTGGCGGTGTCATGTCGTGGACGAAGATGTCGATGCCGAAGCTCGTGCTGAGCTTCCAGAAGCCCTCCTTTTCGTTCACGACCTTTTTCCACTGCTTGGGTTTGCCCTCCGAGGACAGTCCACTCGGCTCGACCTTGACCTGCCCGGGCGTAGCCTCCTGGTAGCAGATGAACTTCTTCACGAACTTCTGCGGCTTCGGCTTCGAGCCGATACCCACTTTTTTCACCCGCAATTCGGTTTCGTTTTCATGGATCAGTCGTTTGTCACCGAGATGGATCATCTCATCCTCCAATAGTGTCGTAGGAGAGTTCCCACGGACGTTCAGAGCCGAAACATGGGCACTGAACGTCAGCGGCAACAGTCTGCCTGCGCAAAAAAAGGAGCACAAGTGACGGTTCAATATAGCAGAAAAACTGGGTTTTGTCAATGATTTGTTGCCTCTGCTTCGCTCGGCTTGTGATATCGAGCCTGTGGATAGGGGCAAAGGTTGGCCTTTTTCGATTCGCAACGTATAATCTCGATGATAAATGTTTTCTATGAATATTGAAGCAATTTTACACCACGTTGAACCCGGCGCAGACCTCACGATTTCTAACGAACCCTTTTCCTTCAAAAGCAAAGCGCTTATCACTCTGGAGGGCGGCGACATTCGTCACTGGCTTTTCAGCGAGGAAGGACTCTTGCTGGCCATCTCTCCGGAAGATGAAGAGTTTGTATTCATGCGAGAACTTGAAGAGGTTCTTGAGCCGGAAGAAGAAGTTGTGCTCTACGGCGGCAAAGAGTACGAATTTAGCTACGAGGACAAAGGTTCGATCAGCGAGGTTGAGGGCGATTGGGAAGGCGAAGAAGAAGACACGATCACTTTTTCCGATTATGAGGCTGAAGACGGGGAAGTCGTCCGGCTCATAACGAACGAAGACAATGGCGAGACCAGCGCGTATCTTGGCAAGCTGGTTGTCGAAGATGATATTGTCGAGGTTTAGGATTTACAAATCAGTGTTATCGAGTTTTGGGACAGTCCCGAAATGCGGTACAATATGTGGGTTCCGTCCCACATATTTTTTATGCGAAAAGGCCTAATTTTCATCTTGCTCGGCGTCAGTGTCGTGCTTTCGGTTACCTTTGCCGCGTACCTTGTTTTGTCTAAATTTGAACCCGAGGCAGAAATCCGTCGCATGCTTGTTGTGATGAGCGAAGTTGAAACGCTGAGGCAAAAGACGGCCTTCAGCTGGACGCGGGGCGGGGAGGAGCGAGTCAATACCACAATCTATGCATCCGGACAGGTAAATATGGAAGAGATTGCCGATGTTGAACACGTAACTCGTTTTCGTGTGGTTCGTCTTACCAAAGGGAAAAATTATTCGGATGTGTCCGGAGAAGTCCGCAGAATCGGCGGCGTAACTTACTTGACGTACAAGCCTCCGGGTCCGGATGTTCCGGCTATTGAATTTGGAGAGAACGAAACCTGGGTTTCGTTTGAGCCGGGCGAGTTTCCAGCCTGGGGATCGGTTTTGCCCGGCATCGATGTCCCCTTGTTTCCTCACGCTCGCGCGCGGCAGGCGTGGACCAGCGAGGGAATCATTCGTTTGCGAGAAATGCTTCGCGTCGCGGACATTTTTCATGTTCGCCACGATGATCTCACGGAAATTATTGGTGGCGTGAATACGCGCATTATCGATGCGCGCGTGGATGGGCCGGCCGCTCGAGCCTTTTTGCGCGATGTGATTCGGGCAAAGGAGCAACGTGAACCAACGGACAGCGAGCGTTTACAGGTTGAAGCGCAGGCGGTAGCTTTGGAAAAACTTACGTTTAGGCTTTGGATTGGCATTCCCGACCACCGTCTCTATCGATTGCAGGCGGCCGGAGCCATTCCCGAAGGCGAAGAGTCTGTTCTCGTTCCCGCGGATATTCTCCTCGAATTTTCCGATTTTAACGCCGATTTCGATGCAATCATTCCACCGTCCGGGCAGACAACAACGTTCGAGCGCCTGCTCGGAACAACGTTCGGCATGTTTGAGGAGAGTGCAGATATGACAGGGTCAAGTCGTTTTGAGCGCCAGGAATTTGTTCGCAATGAACCGGGTATCCTTCCGGCAATCACCGTGCAAAAGAGCCTCGATCCGGACAACGACGGACTTGATAACACACTCGAGCTTTTTTACGGAACGGATCCAAACCACGCCGACACCGACGGCGACGGTGTGAGTGACGGCGATGAAGTATTTAGTGGAAAAAATCCGCGAGGAGAAGGATCTCTGTTTGGATTTGGTTTTTAGCTATGTCATCTCGATCAAGAAAATCAAGTTGGAAAAAACGTCTTGCTTCTGGAAACCGCGATCTTCGGATCGACGCGTTTCGATATGCCATGGTTCTGTTTGCCGGATTGATTGTTTTTCGTCTGTTCCTTTTGCAGGTGGTTGACCATGGATTTTATAAAGCGCTCGCCAGCGGCCAACACGAGATTTTTCAGGAACTCATCGCGACACGCGGAGATATTCTCGTTCAGGACATGAAAGACGGCCGACTCGTTCCTGTCGCGAGCACGCAGCAACTCGCTTTTATTTATGCGGATCCGCGTCACGTGGAAGATGCCGAAAAGATCGCGGAAGAACTCGGAAAGATTTTTGCGTACGAAGAAGAGAAAATCGAGGCATTGCGCAAGCGACTTGATCAGCCGGAAGATCCATACGAACCGATCGAGCGGAATGTTTCTCTCGATAAGCTCGATGCGATTGTGGAGCTCGAATTGCCGGGGATTTTCTTTTTGCGCGAGGATGCGCGGCTGTATCCGGAAGAACATATGGGCGGCCACGTGATCGGATTTGTCGGGGCAAACGAAGAGGGTGCGATGGCGGGTCGGTATGGAATTGAAGGATATTTTAATCGCGAACTTGCCGGAACGCCCGGGTTTTTACGATCGGAACGGGATATTGCCGGAAGGTTGATTGCGGCCGGAGATCGCTCAATCGAGCCGGCTGTGGATGGTGCGGACATTGTTCTTACCATCGACCGAACGATTCAATATTTCGCTTGCAGTGCCCTCGATCGGGCTGTGCGAGAGCATCAAGCAGACGGTGGGAGCGTGGTCATCCTCGATCCGAATACCGGCCGAATTCTTGCCATGTGCGGCGCTCCGGATTTTCACCCGGCGGAATATTCCGCTGTCGAGAAGATTGACGATTTTAACAATCCGGCCATTTTTAAAGCCTACGAACCCGGTTCCATCTTTAAACCCGTTACCATGGCTGCGGCGATTGACAGCGGCGCGGTAACGCCTTCGACGACCTACAACGACACAGGAGAAGTCAAAATCGACATTTACACAATTCAAAACTCAGACGAAAAAGCCAACGGCGTGCAGTCCATGACCGAAGCGCTCGAAAAATCACTCAACACAGGAATGATTTTCGCCATGCGGGAAACCGGAATGGGTGTCTTTACCCGATACGTGAAATCGTTTGGATTTGGAGAATATACCGGCGTGGATTTGGAAACAGAGCTTCCCGGGACAGTATCAGCACTGGATACGGGATATGAGATTTACGGGGCGACCGCGTCGTACGGACAAGGAATCACCGTCACGCCGCTGCAAATGGCCGCGGCATATGCGGCGATTGCAAATGGCGGCATTTTGAAGCAGCCGTATATTGTCGATGAGGTTCGTTATGCAGACGGAAGCGTTGAGGAGCGCCACGGGCAGGATATTCGTCGGGTGATCGAAGCGAAGACTTCGCGGCTTTTGGGTGCCATGCTCGTTTCCGTTATCGAGCACGGCCACGGAGGAAAAGCCGGTGTGCCCGGATATTACATGGCAGGGAAGACCGGAACCGCACAGGTAGCGAATCCGGCTGGTGGATATTACGAGAGCATTACGATCGGATCGTTTGCAGGATTCGGGCCGGTAGAAAATCCGAAGTTTGTGATGGTCACAAGAATTGACCGTCCACGCACCGTTCAATGGGCTGAATCCACGGCCGCCCCGCTTTTTGGCGAGATTGCCGACTTCCTGCTAAAGTACTTCGAAGTCCCACCGACGAGGAGTGTGGAGGGAGCCATTAGCCATTAGCCTTTAGCTCTTAGACATTAGTTAAATATCTAGCGTATGATGCCAGGGTCTTATCGGGATTTGGTTGTATGGCAAAAATCGATCGGATTATCGCTACTTGTTTATGAATTGACTGATAATTTTCCTTCGGAGGAAAAATATGGATTGTCTGCACAAATGCGAAGAAGTGCTGTCTCCATTGCATCAAATATTGCAGAAGGAAAGATGCGTGGTTATAACAAGGAGTTTCGAAAGTTTCTGTTAATCGCATATGGTTCTGCCGCGGAATTAGATACCCAGATCACCATTGCAAAACAGCTTACATCAACGTCATCATGTGATTACACCGGCATCGAACCCTTATTAGAAGAGATTTTAAAAATGTTGAATCGTTTAATCGGTCAAGTCGGTAGCGCTAACGGCTAAAGGCTAACGGCTAATGGCTATGGTTCTATGAAGTCCCTATTCCAAAAACTTCTTGCCTGGAAGGCTCGCAAAATCATCCAGAAATACCAGCCAAAGGTGGTTGGAATTACTGGTTCGGTTGGGAAGACCTCGACGCGGAATGCGATTGCGACGGTTTTGCGTGCCAAGTATCGTGTTCGCACGAATATCGAAAATTACAACAACGAATTTGGCGTGCCGTTTACCATTATCGGCATGAAATCGCCCGGACGATCCATTTTTGGCTGGCTGAAGCTATTCTGGAAAGCCGACAAACTCATCCTTTTCCGCGACCAAAACTATCCAAATATGCTCGTGCTCGAGTATGGCGTGGAGCATCCTGGCGATATTGATTACTTGTGCGACATTGCGTTGCCGGACGTTGGAGTTCTCACGGCGATTTCGCCGGTTCATGTGGAGTATTTTGACGGATTGGAAGGGTTGAAAAAGGAAAAAGGCAGAATTTTGGAGCGAGCAAAAGAGTTGGTCGTTCTCAATCTGAATGACGAGCATGTTCTCTCGATGAAAGATCGTGCAGATGTGCGGGTGGAAACCTATGGCATTTCCGCCGGCGATGTTCATGCCGAAAACGTGAATGTGGAGACGCGCGACGACTTTTCGTTTGAACCGGGAGAGCAATTCTCCGCCATGCATTTTGACCTTCATGTTCACGATGATCGAGCTCAAGCAGAACTCCGCGACCTGCTCGGTATGGGACAAGTGAGCGCGGCGCTTGCCGGCGCAGCTGTTGGAGCGCATTTTGGCGTGGAAACGCGAGACATCGTTACCAGGCTCACAGAGCTTCAACCGCAGGCTGGACGCATGCGTCCGATTCCTGGCATTAAAGGCTCGCTTATTTTGGACGATTCCTACAACGCGGCTCCGGCGTCCACAAAGGCGGCGATCGAAACGTTGATGCAGTTTCATCCTGCAGAAGCATCTCGGAGAATTGCGGCGATCGGCAAAATGGCCGAGCTTGGCGATTTGACGGAGCAAGAACATCGGCTTATCGGCCTTCAGCTTGCCGCAGGCGGCGTCGATTTTCTCGTTACGGTCGGGGAGGAAGCTCAGGATATTCGTCGCGGCGCGATCGAGGGGGGAATTCCGGAAAGTCAGACGCGGCATTTTGAGGATTCTGTGGAAGCGGGAAGGTTCTTGGACGGGGAAGTCAAAAAGGGTGATGTCGTGCTTGTGAAAGGTTCGCAGAGCGCGCGCATGGAAATGGTGGTGCGCGATCTGATGGCCGAACCGCTCATGGCGGGAAAATTGCTCGTCAGGCAGTACGGCAAGTGGCTGGAAGATTATCTTTAAAAGAAAAAAGCCTGCCTTTTGAGCAGACGCGTCCTCTTATTCCGTCGGGTTGCCGGTGGGCCAGCCGTCGGCGAGCGTAAGGCTGTTGTCGCGAAGGAAGGCCGCGATGTCGTTCGTCGTGGCAGGTCAGATGCCGTTCAGCTGGACGAGCTTCTCCCGCGTCAGCTCAAGGAGCTGCTCGACCTTGTTGATGCCGTGCTTGCCCATGAGCGTGCTCTTGGTCCGATCCCTCAGATCGACCTGAGGGATGAACTGCTTCTCGACCGGGATCTCGTCCGGATTGAATGGCGGTTCCGGCTCTTTCTCGAGCACCGATTCCGGTTCTTTTGGTACCTTTTGCTTTGGGCCATACTGGAGCCGGCCGATCGCTTCGGCAGCCGTCACATCGCCGTACTCGACGGTGATGTAGACTCTCGCATTAGCTTGACCGCGCTCGATGAGCAGGGCGACATCGGGAAACCGCGTGTCCAGGTCCCGGAGATCCACCTCGGTTCGAACCTGCTTGGAGAGCGGCAAGTTGACGTCCACGACTCTGATGTACAGCTTCTCAACCTTCATTTCTCAAACCCCCCTTCGACTGATCCTCAAAACAACAGAGGAGCCGATACCGCAAGGTAGTCCGAAAACGCAAAAAAGTCAAGCTGTATTGCCGACCCTAAAGGTCGGCAAAATTCGGAAAGTTGTCTACTCAGGTGTTGACAAAAGTTATGCCTGCCAGTATTATTTTGTGCGAACAGCTTTGGAGGGAAGTTGGAAGGAATCACCCTAGCCATCTGCATCCTGATCGTGGGAGGCATTTTCTACGCTTTCCTGTGGGACGAATTCAACCCACACAAACAGATGAGCGAGCGTCGAGCCATTCTGGCGGCGCTTGCGAGTGCCGGACGGGCGTGTCGTCTCGACGAGATCATAGCCTTCTCGGATTTCTCCGTCGGCGACGGACCCGTCACGATGTTCTTGCTAACCCGTCTCGAAGAGGAGAAGCTGATCTCCTCTCACGTTCAAGAAAACGGGGCTCCACACCGTGTTTACCTCATCACCGAGACGGGAAAACGCACTCTCCGCAGACTCGAAAAGACTCTGCGCCACGCCTAATCTCGCCCTCCTCAGGCGAGTTTTTTTGTAACGATCATTCAGCTCGTCGGTCGACCGGAGGCCGATCTATTCTAAATAGAACGCGACACAACATAGACCGTGAGACGTCTGTTCTATTGCCGACCTTTAGGGTCGGCAGGGTCATCAACACTCAAATTGCACCCTATACTCAATAGACAAATAAAAATCAGGTCTTGAATCTTGAATTTTGCATTAAAGAAAAAACCCGAGATGAACTCGGATATTTTCTGGTGACCCCACGGGGAATCGAACCCCGATTTTCAGGATGAGAACCTGATGTCCTAACCGTTAGACGATGGGGCCTTAAACAATGTCGTTCGTGGCCTAGCGTGAGAACTTCGTGTCTTCGACTACACAGACGCTGCCGGAATGGGGCCTTGCGGTTCTTTTTGCGGTCGAAAGATATCATGAGATTTCATTCGTGTCCAGTTTCAAAGCCAAGGTGGATACTTTATTTGTCCACAGAGACTTTACAGCCAGATTTTCAAAAATCTGATATGCTTACGATGTTTCCGGCTCACTTTAATAGGGGCCAGCTTACTAATCTAAAGCCTTTCTTATGGCCCAACAAATTAAATCAATTCTTTTCAGGCGCGACCGCTGGTTACTTGCCGCGTTAGTCAGCGCGACGATTCTGTCACTTGTCACGTCGATATTTTTCCAGACGACCGCTCCTTCAGCGGACGCGTTTACAACCGGCGATGCGGGCTTCGTAAACAACCAGGCCCCAGAAGATTTTGTCCAGGCATCCGAAACGGATGTTTTAATTTTGGACATCACGCTTCCGAACGTAACGGCTGATACGGTCGTCGACAACCTCGACGGCTCAACCGATGTTTCTGCCGAGGATGCACTCACCGCGTTTGCGGCAGCTGAAGTTTACGCAGACGCTAACCTCGGCGGCACGTTTACGGCCGGCGAAGCGATTATCGATGACGCGAACACCGACCTCGTGTTCGACTCCGGCGACTCCGTTCTCGTTCCCGGAACCGCAAACCTCGATGACTTTGCTGTAACCGATTGGTTTGTAGACGCAAACCATGATGGGTTCTATACGGACGGCGAAGCGATTGTCGATTCCGCGGATGGAAGCTTGACTGCTGGCGCTCTCAGTGGAATTGGTACGGATGAAGTCTTGCTTGATGGTTCGGCCGATTTAACCGCATTCGGAACCGCGGATGGTTCCGCGTTTATCTATAATGATGACGACGCAGATACGAATTACAGTGATGGCGAAGATATCTATCAGCAAGTTCATAACGGTGCTGATGTCTTCTCATCACCTGCGACTCTCCAGGCCTTCGATGCCAACGATGCATCGTTCTACGATGACAACACTCTCGGCGATAACGATGATTACGACGACGGCGAAGCGATCATTAATGACGCGGACCTGGATGGCCGTCCCTCGAGCGGTGACTCTGTCGTGACGGCTGGTAAGGCAAGTGTCCAAGCCCTTACACTAACGGATGGTGTTTGTTATGACGGTACTGATATTGATGACTCGGAGTTCGATGGAGGAGAAGTCATTTGGTGGGCCGCCGATAATAATTGCGGCACATTTGATACGGGGGTTGATGTCATTCTGGTTGGAGGTGCTCCGACTGGTTCGAATACAGAGTTTCAACCAGGAGACCAAGAAATTGGTTATCTGGATGATAATGGTGATGGCGACTATAACTGTTCAAGAGCCGGGACTTGTGAGGTGATTGTTTATACAGGTGTTGATGAGTTGGATTTTGTTGACGGTGATGACCTCCCAACAACCACCGTATTTTTTGACTCTTCAACAGAAGGTACGGATGGAATCGCAACGACCGGTACTGGCTGGGATGAACCCGGTGGCGTTGAAGACATGACAGACTTTGCCTCTGCTGCTTCGACGTTTGCCTATGTGAGCGCAGGTGCGTATGCAGATGGCGATGATATTTTTAAGGAAGTGCATGACGGCGCGACCTCGCTCGCGGATGGCGAAACCGGACTGACGTTTGCGGCTTCTGATGTTTTTACGGACGCTGATGACAGTGGGCTCTATGAAGATGGCGAGGCGATCGTTTCTTCGGCGGATGCGACGCTTGATTCAGGTGACTCCGTCATCACGTCCGGACTTGCTGACCTCACAAACTTCGCGCCGGGTGATGATTTGTTCTGTGAAGATGGATCAGCGGGATATGACGGGACAGAAGCCATCATCGACGATACCGTTGGTGCAACTGACGGCGAACTTGACGACCTTGAGCTTGTGACGGACGGAACCTGCAACCTCACCGCGTTTGGTGCGGATGAGGTTTACTTCGACGCCACAGTCGACGGTCTTTCGGCTGATGACGATGTGATCCTCGACAATGACGGTTCCGATTTGTTCGATGCTGATCAGATGAACGGGTTGATTGTCACGAATACGGGAACGGCTGTGGATGCAGATCTCGCCAAATTGTCCGTATATGTTGACGGTCCAAGCGCTGGATTCGACGGCGACGAAACGCTGGTATTTGATACGACGGGTGGAAGCTACTTTTCAACGATCCACGACATTTCCTCTGGTGGCGATACCGGCGCCGGTTCGGTTGCATATGCCACTGGAGATGATGCACAGCGATTCTTTGTGACGGTTGATATTGACGCGACCCCAACCGACGGCGCGACGATCATTGCGCAATTGAAAGACGATGCGTGTACCTCTGACGGAGATCCCGGTTGTGCGGTGAAGCTGGCCTCGACCAGCTCGGATGGTCCTACGGATACGGATATTACGAACGCAAACACGCAGACTATCGACACGACAGCTCCGACCGGTACCGTGACCGTTGACACGGATCCGATTTACGATGGTGGCCTGACTCAGGAAGTAACCGTTACCTACGACGAAGCGATGGATGCCGGTTCAACGCCCACCATTACTTTTGGTGCCACCACGGGTGTCATCACCTCCAACGCGGATGGCGCTTGGTCCACCGTTACGTTTGCCAACGACACCTGGACAGAAACCTTTGATATTACTGATGCCAACGAAACTACTGCTAGTGTCACTGTAGAGAGTGCTGATGCCACTGATGTGGCCGGCAACACGGAAGGCGCCAGTGTTCAGGATACCTTCGATGTGGACACCGAAAACCCAACCGGTACCGTTACTGTTGACACGGATCCGATCTACGAAGGCGACTTTGTCCAAGTTGTTACAGTCACCTACGACGAAGACATGGACGCCGGTTCAACACCAACCATTACGT
>Ga0326597_10000975_pt1 | contig 47917 bp, 37 predicted proteins | sample RVTome_12_FD_203789 | JGI IMG/M metagenome (GOLD analysis project Ga0326597, IMG submission 203789) | Soil microbial communities from uranium-contaminated site in the Upper Colorado River Basin, Wyoming, United States - RVT100D185 | ecosystem: Environmental > Terrestrial > Soil > Contaminated >...
AAGGCGTGTCGGTCTCGTCCGTCTGATCGGGATCGATCTTGGTGGGATTGACGCTGTTGATCCACGCGACGGCCCAGATTGAAAAGGGATCCTGCGCGATCTGCTCTGAGGAAAGGCCCACGACGGTGGTCGGCGATCCGACCTGATTGAGGCCGTAGGCCGCGGTCGCGTCGCCGCCCTGAAGAGGATTAAGGGGCGTCCAGCCCGTCCAGAGGCCGAGCCAGCCGACGACCTCATTCCCATCGACGTCGAAGCCCGCGAGTTCATCGAAGTCGTTGATGGACCAGATCTGCAACAGGTCGCCGAGGTTCTCGCCGAGTTCGTACTCCTCTTCCTCCTCGTCCCAGGCCCAGACGCGGCCCTTGAGATTGGCGCCGACGCCGGAGTAGCCGACGACCGTCCCCTCGTTGTTGATGTCCGTCACCCAGATGTCATGCTGGCCGCTCGGATCAATGTCGAGGATGCGCCACGCGCCATCGCGAACGACGGCCCCGTAGTAGTCATTGCTGGAGTCTTTCAGGCGGCAGAGGATATGGCCGACGTTGTTGACGTCATGCACACTGAAGAGGGTGTACCCCGCGGGCGGCGCGACCTCGAGCCATTGAAACGCCCAGTCATCGGCCTGGGCCGGCTCAGCCGGCATCATCATCACCGCAGCAGAGAGAGAGAGAGAGAGAGCCGAAATGTGTTCGCCATCTGTTTGCCATTGTCCGGTCCTTTCATGGTGAAGACCCCGATCGCACCCGATCCGCCGACCACCCTGGAAGGCGGACAACACACATGCTCAGTCCCCACGAGCCGTGCCACAACCCCGCTCGCTGGCTTCACGAGCGCGTCCCGATGCCCTCCGCTGAATCCCACGAGTGCTCTTGAGAAGATAACCGAAGTCGGCTGCGAATGCAAGCAGAAATCCGGCTGATTTGTGAAAATAGCGAAAACGGAACGGGGCTTGGGGGGTGACCGGCGCAAGCCGCGCGATTCGCGGGCGATTGCCCGTTCGAATCCGGGGCGGCGCCCTTCGGCGTTGCTCAGGGTCGATGACAGGGCCTTTGCCCCGGCTTGTGCTTGGGAGTCGGGAATTGGACTTGGGCGCGCATGCGCGTTCGAATCCGGGGCGGCGCCCTTCGTCGTTGCTCAGGGTCGATGTCAGAGCCTTTGCCCCGGCTTGCGCTTGGGATTGGGGACTGCGCTTGGGTCTTGGTTGCCCTTGCCTCTCTTCCGCTCGCCCCATTCTCATTTCTCGGCGCGTCGCCGACTCCTGCTCTCCACTCTCGGGCGCCGGCTCGTCGATCAGAACTCCACCACGAACAGCCCGAAGAACTCGAGGAGGTCTTCCTGCTCGGAGTGTTCGCGCTCTTCGAATTCCTGGCGGACGCCGAACTTGAGGCTGGCGGGGCTGGTGGCGGAGAGTTTGGTTTCGATGGCGGCGCTGAGGATGGCGCGGTAGTCGCCCAGCCGGCTCAGGTCGGGGTAGTACTCGGCGGCGGCGGTGAGGCTCGTGATCTCGGTGAGTTTGTGCGAAAGATCGACTTTGATGATGCCTTCGGGGGTGAGGTCGCCGTCGTTGGGTCCGCCGTTTTCCAGAGAGCCGCCGAGGCCGATGCGGCCGACGAGTTCGGTGCGATCGTCTTTGACGAAGGTGTAGCCGATGCCGCCGCCCGCCGAGTAGCGCGAGTCGTAGTCGGCGAACTCATCGAGTTCGATTCGGCCCTGCGCGAATGCGAGCCAGGGGGATTCTTTCCAGTACCAGTCGTGGATGGCGCCGGCGTCGAACTTGTTCTGGGTGCGGTCGCCGCGCGAGGTGGCGGTGCGGTAGTTGATGTCGAAGGCAAAGCGGGTCTCCTCGGTGCGGCGCTGCGTGAGGAAGTTGATGCGGCCGTCGAGTTTTTCCGTGCGGCCTTCGCTGCCGTTGAGTCCGGCTTCGAAGCGCGTCTTCCAGATCGATTGCGGAGGGAGGGATTCTTCGACGGCGGACGTTGCATCGGGAGCATCCGGCCGGGGCGAGGCGAGCGCGTCGCCGGCCGGCTCGGCGGGAGGCGCGGCGCCTTCGAGAATCAACGACTCGATCTTCGATCGCTCAATGACCATGCGGCCAAGCACGGCGTGCTCGAAGATGATGTTGGCGTCGGTCTGCTCGACGATCCGGCCGCTGAGCGCATCGCCGCCGAGCAGCACCACGCGATCGCCGGCGCGAGCGGGAGTGCGAGTCAGCATGATGAGCAGGGCACACGCGCTCACAACCACGGCGCGCCACGGAGCGGGTCGTTCGTTCATCATCAGGTTCCTCGATCGGTCATCCGATTGTCCATCGCAGGCTGCCGCGCGTGATACGTAAAACGGCGCGATCCTCCCTCGCTGCGGGCGGTAGGGTAGGATTGCCTCTCGCCATGACCAGTGATCGCATCGACAAACTTCGGCGGATGCTGGAATCGGAGCCGGATGATGCCTTCTGCCTCTATGCGCTGGCGCAGGAGTACTCGAAGGCGGGGAGGCACGACGAGGCGCTGGGCTGGTTTGATCGTGTGATCGCCGTCGAGCCGGGGCACGGCTACGCCTACTTCCACAAGGCGCGGACCCTCGAGGCGGCAGGGCGCGTCGATGAGGCGCGATCGGTGTTGAAACAGGCGCTGGGCGTGGTGTCGCCCCAGACGGATCCCAAGGCCGTGCGGGAATTGCAGGAGTACCTGCAATCGATCGCGCCATGACCGCAAGTGCGAGCAGGGCGGAGCGACTCAAGTCGCTGATCGGCGCGTCGATCACGGCCATCGTCCCGGCGGGAGGAGCGGATCAGCGGCTGAAGGTGCGCGTCGGCCGGCGCGTGGCGACGGTGCTCCGGCCGCGCGACGTCGAGGAGTTGAATCTCCGTGAAGGCGGAGTGATCGATCGATCGCTGGTCGAGGCGATGCTGGAGCGTGAGCGGCTCGGCTCGGCGCTGGACGCGGCCATGAAGTGGCTGGCGCGGCGGCGCTCTTCGAGGGCCGGGCTTGCCGAACGCCTCGCGGCCAAGGGGTTCGAAGCGCCGATTGTCTCGCGCGCGGTCGAACGCCTTTCCGAATCGGGTCTGCTCGATGACGAAGCGTTCGCGCGCGAGTCGGTGGAGCAGTTGACCCGGCGTGCCCCGGCCGGGCCGGCGCATGTGCGAGCCACCCTCGCTCGACGCGGTGTCGCAGAGGATATCATCGAACGCGTGGTCCGGGAAGGGTTGAAAGAGGGTGAGATGGAGGTTCAATGGCGTCAACTGATCGGCAAGCGGCTCCAATTGATGGGCAGGCAAACTCCGGCGGCCCGGGCCCGTCGGCTCTTGGCGTTTCTTCGCAGGCGCGGCGTCGAGCCGGATCTGGCGGACCGTCTCGTGCGGGAGGCGGTCGGTCTCGACGAATGACTCGCCGTCTTGCGGGTTGGCCCGCGCGAAGCGCTCCCCGGAGGCGATTCGGTGATACACTCCATGCAGAGATCGGAGACGCCAAGTCATGCGAACACGCATCCTGTGGTTGACATTCTGGGTGACGATGACGATGTGGTTCGGACAGGGCTGCGGCTCGATGAACGTCTCGAATCAGCCGCGGCAGGCGACGCCGCTGCCGGCGCTGGCGGCGGATGCCCAGCCGGCAACGTTCGCGGGTGAACCGTCTGTTGACGGCGTCGACCGCAGCGGCTGGCCGACCCACGAAGTGCGACTGACGCGAAGCGACGTCGAAATGCGCCCCAACTACGTGCGCTCGTTCACGCTGGGCGACATCAATCGCGTGCGTGAGCGCGGCCTGTACCCGACGCACGGAACGGCGCTGGATCTGACGGATCGGCGCGTCAACGTGCAGGCGCAGTACCTCGAGATCGTCATCGACCCGATTGTGCAAGTTGGGAATCTTGTGAGCGCGCCGATTCGGATGGTGACGATCAGGCGTCCCCGCGAGATCGGACATGGACCGTGGGGAACTTACGAACTCCAGCCGGCCACGGACCGCGTCGATCTGTCGCCCGTCGAGCAGGGACGATGAGCGGCCGCATGGAGGAGGCGACGGGTCTGCCCCACGGTTTTCCACTGCGCGAGGAGTGGGAGGTGACCCCGCGCTGCCTGGCAAAGGAGTTATCGGCAGATCCGCCTGTGGTGGTGCTCGATTGCCGGACACCCGAGGAGCGGGAGGTGGCGCGAATTCCCGGTTCGATTCTCGTGCCCATGGATGAAGTTTCGAGTCGCCGGGAGGAGTTGGAGGCGTACCTCGATCGCCGCGTTGTGGTCTACTGCCACCGGGGCCGGCGGTCGTTCCAGGTGACGGCGTTTTTGAGACAGCAGGGCTTTTCGGATGTGTGGTCGCTGGCGGGTGGAATCGATGCCTGGTCGGTTGGAATCGACCCATCGGTGCCACGGTATTGATTATCGGACCCATAATGGGACCGTGTACGACTGGACTGGGGGATTTTCAGAAATCCGTGACAAAATCGCCTTTCCGACTGGACATTGATGGAAGAATCGGGTAATCTGATTGGTTGGAGAGTGTTGAGGAGCGGAGAGATAGACTTCCTCAGCAAGTTGGCGCCTTGTCCATCGGCCATGTTTTGGCCGGATCGTTGATCCGGTCAGTCTTGCCGAAGCGCCGTGAAACGTCAGTCGTTTTCGTAGACGCGATCGAGTTTGATTGAACGACAAGGCTGCTTTGTCCAAGAATGCGTTGGTTGAACTTCCAGGTCCGACCTCATCAGTACAGGAGAGTGTGAGAGATGAAGAACATGAAGACCATTCTGTGCGGCGTCGTGCTGGCTGCGGTTGCCGCCGCCCCCGCCCTCGCGTTCCCGATCCGAACCGTGAACCAGCCGCTTCAACCGGGCGTGCCACTCACTGACGCCGGCTTCTTCGAGAACAACGGCGAGGTGCTCTTCGGCCTTCGTTTCACCATTGACGTCGACGTGACGCAAGGAAGTCTCTGGGCGCTGCAACTCGACAGTTTCGGTTCGCAGGGCCTCGGCAGTGACACCGAACTGGCGCTGTACAGCGGCGACGGCTTCCAGATCCTCGCGATCAACGATGACGCGGGCGACGGCAGCCTCGACGCCTACCTCGGCTTCGGCGATGCGCCGCAGTTCGGCAGCCCCTTCAACGGCACGACACGTCAGGGCAACATCACCAACGAGATCAACCTGCTCGCCGGCACCTACCTCGTCGTCATCGGGCCCTACAACACCACTTGGGACTCCTTCGACGCCCAACTGACGGACGTGGAGAACTTCCAGGGCAGCGGCGAATGGCTCTGCCAGGTGCTCCTCTACCAGATTCCGGCCCCCGGCAGCCTCGCGCTGCTCGGCCTCGGCACGCTCGCCATCGGCGGACGTCGTCGTCGCGCCTGAACGAAGGCCGCATCTGAGTTGAGACATCGGACCTCATGCAGCACTCCGTGATCTACGCGGGGTGCTGTTCATTTTCTCGCCGCACGCGCCCGGCTTGGGTCCGGTTTGCGCGTGCCCATGCGGCGCCGCGCCCTACGCGCGGGGGTGGTATTGCCGATGCACATCCCGCAGGCGCTTGGCGTCGACGTGGGTATAGGTCTGCGTGGTCTGGATGTCCGCGTGCCCAAGCAGTTCCTGGACCACGCGCAGGTTGGCGCCGCCCGAGACGAGGTGGGTGGCGAAACTGTGCCGCAGCATGTGCGGGTGGACCTTGGACAGGCCCGCCGCGTTCGCTTGACGCCGCACGATCTGCCAGACCGCGATGCGCTCGAGCGGTCGGCCCGTGCGTGAGAGCAGCAGGCGGTCCGTCGCCTCTCCCCGGGTCCGGGCCGAGAGAAGGGGCCTGAGTTCGGCGGTGTATCGTTCGACCGCGTCCAGCGCGGGTCGGCCCAATGGTACGAGCCGCTGGCGGTTTCCTTTGCCCACGACATCGATGACTCCCAGCGTGGTGTGGATGTCGCGCTCGCGAATGCCCGCGATCTCCGAAGCGCGCAGGCCGGCGGCGTAGAGGAGTTCGAGCAGTGCCCGATCGCGAAGCCAGAGTTCGCCCTGATCCGGATTCGGGGCGGCGAGGAGTTTTTTCATCTGAATCGGGGAAAGGCAGCCAGGGAGCCGCTGCCAGCGCGTCGGTGTTTCCAGGAGGTCGGTGGGATTGCGCGCGAGGCGGCCATCGGCATAGAGGAAACGGAAGAACATGCGGATGGTCGCGAGGTGGCGGCAGACGCTCGATGTCGCGAGACCGCGGTCCGCGCGCAGCCACCTCATGTGGGCGGCGAGGTCGGCAGGCTCGACGGAGGCGGGGGACTCGATGCCGCGACGGGTGAGTTCTCCGGCCAATTCGTCGAGGTCGCCTCCGTAGGCGGTGAGCGTGTTGGCCGCCAGGCCGCACTCGACGCGAATGAAGGCGAGAAAGTCGCGGATGGAGGCGGCCCAGCCGGGTTGGTACATCACATGGTGGCTCCGCATGAACGTATCGAACCCGGGCCGGTGGCGGCTGCAATATGCGTCCAGCCCCGTCTCGGGGCGGTCGGAGGCGGCGAGCGCGGGTGGTCGGCCGCTCCGCTGAGCGATACGCTTGACGCTGGGACCGCATCAGTATCGGCTGAGGGGCTGCATGAGGCGGGTGGCGGATCGCTCCAGGTGAGAACGAGGTAGAACATGGTGAAGATGGTGCCGCAGAGCGTATCGCCGTTCGTGATCTCGGGTTCAATGGTGCTGGCGACGATGCTGGCGTTGTCGCCGGTGGGTTGCTCGCCGGACAAGGCGCCGCCGGAGATGGTGCAGCCCGACCTCACTCCCAACCCGATGCCGCGATTCCTCCGGGGCACGGTGACCTACGAAGCCACGCTTCTAGGGTATGGGCAGACGCTGGTGCAGGGGTATGGCATCGTCGTCGGACTCGACGGAACCGGTTCAAGCGATACGCCCCTTCCGGTTCGCGCCTATCTCGAACGCGAGGGGGGCAAACTGTTGCCCGACCCGGAGATCTCCGGCGGGCGGCGGCTGACGATGCAGGCGCTGCTGGACGACCGCAATACGGCGGCGGTGCTGGTGCAGGCGGCGGTGCCGCCGGGCGCGGTGAAGGGAACCCGTTTCGACGTGATCGTCTCCGCGGTGCCGGGCTCGAGCACGCGGAGCCTCGAGGGCGGTCGCTTGTGGACGGTCAACCTCACCTCGGGATTGATGGGCGGCGTGCAGGGCGCGCGATCGGTGGCGCAGGCGAACGGCGATCTGTTCATCAATCCCTTTGCCGCCGACGATCTGAACGCGCTGGGCGAAGGGGTGGAGTGGGGTCTGCCCGCGGAGGACGCCCAACCCTCGGAGAGTCCGGGTGTCGTGGTGGATCGGCGCATCGCGCGGATTCTCAACGGCGGAGTCGTCACCGCGGACCTGCCTCTGATGATTCAATTGCGCACTCCCAACTACAGCCGGGCGCGGGCGATCATCGACGCGATCAACGGGCGCTTCCCGCAGGAGCCGAGCCAGGCGCGTCGGACGGCCGAGTCGGTGCCGGGCCGGTCCGACGAACAGATCGTGATCACCGTGCCCCCGAGCCGTCACGAGCAGACGGATGTGTTCGTCGAGACGTTGATGCACACGCAGATTTTCCAGGGCGGCATCGAATTGCGAGCCGATCAACTGGCCCGCTGGGTTGTGGAGAATCCGGTCGATGCCCGTTCGGTGACGTGGTGCTGGGTGGCGCTGGGTGAACTGGCGATCAACGGGTTTTCTCACCTGTACACGCACACCGACGTGATTCCCCGCCTTTCAGCGCTGAATGCCGGAGCGAGGCTGGGCGATCCTCGGGTGATCCCGCACCTCGTCGCGCTGGCGCAGGACGCGAACAGCAGCCTTCGCCTGGATGCGCTGGGGCGGATGTCGGAGATGCCGCCCTCGCCGCGAATCAGCGTCGCGCTGCGCCAACTGCTCGACGATGAGCAGTTGGACGTGCGCGTGGCGGCGTTCAACGGCCTGTTCGCACAGCGGGATCCGGCCGTGCGCCAGGTGACGCTCGATCCGCGCCAGGAGTTTGACGTCTTTGCCGTGCCCTCGGAGCACCCGATGGTGTACGCGACGCTTCAGAAGCAGCCGCGCATCGTCGTCTTTGGATCGGGAGCGGGGTTGTCGGATCGATTGCTGGTGAGTGCGCTGTCGGATCGGCTGCAACTGGTGCGGCATTCGCCGGAGGAGCCGCTGCGGGCGCGTTACCGGAAGAAGGGCTCGATGGAGGCGGTGCAGTACGAGCCGCCCGCGGATCTGGTGGGGTTCATCTCGTTCCTCGGCGCGCGGCCATCGCAATACAGTCTCGATCCATCGCTGGGACTGTCCTATGGCGAGACGGTGCGCGTCCTGTACGAAGCCCACACGCAGCGGGCGCTGAACACGATCTTCGCGCCCGAGCACAACACGCTCATCGACGCGGTGGTCAACAGCATCCGGGCCGCGGTGCCCGATGAGCGCCCGGAATCGAATCGTGATCCGGCGCTGCGCGAGACGCCGACCGATGCGCCGGCCGGCGAGTCGATCATCCGCGACCGATGATGCCACTGGACGTCCCGGTCGCGCCGATCGATCCACACGCCGCAGCGCAGGACGTTCTGGCCTGCTGCGCCCGGCTCGGCTTCGCGCTCAGCGGCGTGGCGCCGGCCGAGCCGATCGAGCACAGCCGCGAACTGGTGGATTGGCTGGCCGCCGGCCGGCACGGCGAGATGGCGTGGCTCGCTCAACACCTCGAGCAGCGCCTCGATCCGCGCCGCACACTTCCCGGCGCTCGGTCCATCATCTGCGTCGCCGATCGTTACGCCAGGGCCGATGATGAGGTCCAGTCTCTTCCCGCCCGGCACGGGCGCATCGCCCGCTACGCCCGCGGCGACGACTATCACCGCCTCATGAAGAACCGCCTGCACCATCTTAGCGATGGCCTCGCCGCGCACTTTCCCCAACATCGCTTCCTCGCGTGCGTGGACACCGCGCCGGTCGCGGAGCGCGAGCACGCCCTCCGCGCGGGGCTGGGCTACGTCGGCAAGAACACGATGCTCATCGAACCGGGCGTGGGCAGTTACCTCCTGCTGGGTGAGGTCATCACGACACTGCCGCTTGAGGCGAACGAGCAGCGCCTCGAGGACCATTGCGGCGCCTGCACGCGATGCCTCGAGGCATGCCCGACCGGCGCGCTCACGCCCTGGTCGCTCGACTCGAACCGCTGCATCAGTTACCACACGATTGAACTGCGCCGTGGAATCCCCCCGCAGTATCACGAGGCGATCGGGGACTGGATTTTCGGCTGTGACATCTGCCAGGAGGTCTGTCCCCACAACGGCCCGACGCCGCGAACGCAGGGCGCGCCGGTCCATCCCGCCTATGAACCGCGTCGCGTCTCCCTGGACCTCCTCGAAGTGCTCAACTGGAGCGAAGAGGATCGGCGTTCGGCCTTCACGCGCTCAGCCATGAAGCGGGCGAAGTTGTGGATGATGAAGCGCAACGCGGTCATCGCCGCGGGCAATTATCTGCGCGGGCACGACGATCCGGCTCTTCTGGCGCGCCTGGCGGAGATCGCCGTGGATAACCGGGAACACGAGGTCGTGCGCCTGACGACAGAGCAGGTTCTGGCTCGCAGCGCTTCGCGGCGCTGAGCGCCAACGGCCCGACGGGCTCTGCCTGTACTTTCCACCGCCGCGCAGTGCGCCTATGTTCCGAGCCTGAATGCGAGGCCCGGCGTGATCGCGGGGCCTCAGGCCAAGGAGAGAGCGCACCGTGGCAGATGAACGCACCGTACCGGGAATGAAGGCCGCGCTGACGATCGCCGGCAGCGACAGCAGCGGCGGCGCCGGGATTCAGGCCGACATCAAAACGTGGGCCGCCATGGGCGTCTTCGGCTGCACCGTCATTACCGCCGTCACCGCGCAGAATACGCGCGGCGTAATGAAGATCGAGCACCTCTCTGCCGATCTGGTTGAGGCGCAGATCGAAGCCGTCGTCGGTGACATCAACTGCCAGGCGTACAAGACCGGGATGATCGGCACGGTGGAACTGGCCCAGACCATCGCCGCCGCAGTCAAGCGGCATCAACTGCGGCCCCTGGTCGTCGATCCCGTGATGATGACCAAGTCGGGCGCGAAACTCGTCGACGAGGCAGTCGCTCGCACCGTAGCCGAGCGCCTCTTCAAGTATGCCGCCATCGTCACGCCCAATCGCCTCGAGGCGGCGCGACTGCTCGGCGGGCAATCCTGCAACACCATCGCCGAGGGGATGTCGGCGGCGAAGCAGATTGCGAAGAGGTACGGCTGCCATGCCGTTGTTGTCACCGGGTTCGAGCGACCGGGTCCGGCGGTGGACGGCCCGCCCGAAGCCGTTGACGCCTTCTGGACCGGCGAAGAGACCGTTGAACTCACCGCCGAGAAGCGTCCGAGCACCAACACGCACGGCGCCGGCTGCACTTTCTCGGCTGCGATCGTCGGGGGACTCGTCCAGGGTAAGCCGCTCAACGACGCCGTCGAGCAGGCCAAGAGCCTGGTGAGCGAAGCAATTCGTCAGAACATCAACATTGGCCAGGGCGCCGGACCGGTCAATCATCTCGCGTGGCTCAACGTCAAGAAAAAGTAGCATCGCGGGGAACGGGGCCGGTCGTCGAAGCCATCCATCCTCTCAAGTTGTGGCTGGGGCGCTGCATCACCGCCGGCTGGTGTTTGTGGCTGCTCGTCCTGGCGCTGGTCGCGGTCAGTCGTTTCTTCGCGAACCAGGCATGGGCGATCGATCTCGTCGCCAACGTGAGTTATTTCATTGCGCTGCCGGCTGCGCTCACGGTGGTGGCGGCGCTGTGGCGCCGGCGGCTGGGATATGCGGGCTGCGCATTGCTGGTGACGTTGACGGCCTTCTGGCCGGTGCGGTGGATGATCCGGCCCGCCTCGACGCCGCCCACCGCCCCCGCCTCGCGCCACGAGGTGCGCGTCGTCGTCGCCAACGTTCACGGTTCGCAGCAGGCGCTCGACGGGCTGATCGCCCTGCTCGGCCGCGTGCAGCCGGATGTAGCCGTCGCCATCGAAGTGTCGCCCGGCCTGGAGAGGTACCTCTCTGAGAATCCCGTGGTGCGCGAGGCGCTGCCTTTTGTGGTGGGGCCGGAGCGGGGCATGACGTGGCGCGATATGATCCTGACGCGCCACCCGATGCACCGCCTTCGATTCGACGGTGATGATGAGCGGTACAAGTTCGTCTACGCCTACCGGCGGTCGTGCTTCGTGGACAAGCCCGAGGGTCGATTCCTCTTCACCGCCGCTCATCCCGCCAGCCCGCGCAACGTGTCGGTGTGGGCGCACGGGAACGAGATCACCAGCCTGCTGGCAGAGGTGATTCAGGCACACCTGTTGCCCGTGGGTGTGCCGGTCGTCGTTGGCGGCGACTTCAACGCGACGCCCTCGGGCCGTCGCCATCGGATCATGCTCGACCGGAGCGGCCTGCGGCCGGTCGATGAGATCGGCGGCATCACCGGAACCTGGCCGAGCGATTGGCCCGGACCCCTGCGCCTGACCATTGATCGCGTCTGGGCCTCGCCGAACGTCGAGTTCATCAGACGAGAGGTGCTCGAGGACATCGGATCGGACCACCGGCCGATCCTGGTGACGCTCTCGCTTCCGCGCGGGGAGGAGCCGTAGAGGCCAGGCGTCGGGCGGGGCGGTCAGGTCGATCGGGTCGGCGAGCCCGGGCCGCCTGCTGTGTCCCGCCCCATCCCTTGAGCCGATAGAGCCATGTGACCATGCGAGTCGTCCACATCTGCACTTCGATCGATCCGAGGATTGGCGGCCCGGCCAACGTCCTCATGCGCCTGACACGCGTGCAGGCGGGGCAGTGCGGGCATCTGGTGCAGGTCATCACCGCGGATGATCCGGAGGCGGTGAGGGACGTGACCGTGAGTCTGCACGCGGCGGGCGTCGAACATGTGGCGTGCGGGCCGATGCGCGGTCCGATGGCGGCCGGGCGGACGACGCGGCGCGAGATCGCGGCTCATCTCCACGCGGGCGTCGATGTCGTCCACATCCACGGCTTGTGGCAGCACGCGCCGCACTCGGCTGCGGCCGCGGCGCGTGCGGCAGGCGTGCCCTACATCATGCGACCGTGCGGGATGCTCGATCCCTGGTCGCTGCGGCAGGGGCGACTCAAAAAGCGACTCTTCCTCGCGCTGGTGGCGCGGCGGCATCTCAATCGTGCGGCCGCGCTGCACTACACCACCGAGACCGAGCGAAGGCTCGTTGAGCCGCTGAGACTTCGCCCGCCGACCTTCGTCATCCCCAACGGACTGGACTGGGAGGAGTTCGACCCGCAGCCGATCCGCGGGGCCTTTCGCGCGGCGCACGGCATCGGCGAGCGGCCGCTGGTCGTGTTTCTCGGTCGAGTTCATCCCCAGAAGGGGCTTGGGCTGCTGTTGCCGGCATTTGCGAAGTTGCAGGATCCAACCGTCCTGCTGGCATTAGTCGGGCCCGCCGAGTCGTCCTATCTCGAACACCTTCGCGCCGAGGCGGCCTCGCTGGGCATTGCTGAACGGGTGGTGTTTCCGGGTATGATGGCGGGCCGAGCGCGGCTCGAAGCGCTCCGCGACGCCGATCTCTTCTGCCTGCCGAGTTACCTGGAGAGTTTCGGCGTGTCGGTGATCGAGGCCCTTGGCGTCGGCACGCCGGTGCTCATCTCCGATCAGGTCAACATCTGCAACGAAGTGGTGGCGGCGGGCGTGGGAGAGGTCGTGCCCTGCGACGTGGCGCCGCTGGCCGAGCGCATGCAGGCCCTGCTCTCCGACCGCGCCCGACTCGCGGAAATGGCCGCCCGCGCCCGACCGTGGGTCGAGAAAACCTTCCGCTGGGACGCGATCACCCACCAGGTCGATGCGATGTATGAGCAGGTCGTCGCCGATCGATGCGGGCGCGCCGACCGGGCGCACAATTCATCGGCGCGCGTCGATGGTTGACCGGTAGACGCCTTCGAGCGAGGCGACGTAGCCGGACCAGTTCCATCTTTGCGCGAAACGCTCCGCAGCCGTGCGACCCATGGCCAGCAGTCGCGGGCGGTCGGCGAGCAGCGCCGCCATCGCGTCAATGAGCGGCTGCGCCTCGCCGGGCGGAATGACGTCTCCACTGACCCCCGGCTCGACGAGTTCAGGATTGGACTGGACCGTTGTAGTGATGACCGGCACTCCGGCGGCGAGGCTCTCTGCGATGGCGAACTGCGGATCGATCGAGAGCCGGCGAAACGGCAGAATCACAAGCAGCGATTCGTTCATCACCCTGGCGAGGCTCATGCCGGCCTCATAGGGAAACCGATGGACGTGGACATTGGGGTGTCGGCGGGCCAGATCGTCGATGCCGGCCACTTCGTTCCAGGCGGGGCGGATCGCCAGATCGAAGGAAACGTCGGGGAATCGCGGGGCCAGCGCCTCGAATGCCGCCAGGCAGAGATCGCCGCCGTTCATCTCGTTGGCGTCGCGCCAGAAGAGGACGCGGCAGCGCTCTCCCGCATCGGCGGCGCCGCTCTCGCGCCGCAGGTCGCGCACGATGCCGTGGCGCACGCGCGTGACCCTGGCGCCAAGACGCTCGTACTGCTGGGCCGCGTACTCGGTCGCGGAGAGGAGGGCGTCGAGGCGTCGCAGGAGCCAGCGGCCCGGCCGTCCGCCATGGCGCGCGACATCTCCGCTGAGGATCGTAGCGACAACGGGCACGCCCAATCTCAGCACGCGCAGCGCGCCTCCGAGTTGTACCGTGCGCACGAAGCCGAAGACGTGCAGCACCTCGATGCGGTTGCTTCGTACGACGTGCCTGATCTGCGCCGCCTGCTTCAACAGGGCGAGCGGCCTGACGCCGTCCGTGGACTGGGCGCCGCGCAACTTCTCGGGCCGCACCCGCGCATCGATGACGAAATGAGTGCGCATGCCGCCGGGCATCCTCGCCGGAAACGTGTGCTGCGGGCCGAACTCGTTGGTGATGAGGTGGACCTCATGCCCCGCTTCATGGAGGAGCCGGACCGTCTGGGCGGGCACCTGGATGTGCCCTGAGACGTTGTGCTCATGGCCGCGCTCACTGGCGAGCATCGATGCGTAAACGCCGATCCTCATGCGGCCGGCTTCCGGCGAAAAAGCACATAGGATCGGCTGCACCAGCGCGGCACGCGGCGCGAGGCGGCGCGATCGAGCGCCGACACGAGGCGCAGACACCACGCGGGCGAAGCCTGGTAGGCCTGCATGCCCAGGTAGAACGCGCCGCGGCAGTGGACCACCGTGCCGCCCGCATCCCGGACCCGCTCGATGACCTGTGGGGGAGTGAGCCGCGTGGTGTCGCGGCGATTGTCCCTCCAGCGCGGCCCATGGGCATTGACGAACTCGGCGAGCAGGTATCCGCCCGGCGACGTCAGCCGGTGCATCTCCGCGACGACGCTCAAGGCGTACTCCGGCGATTCCGTCTGGTTCAGCAGCCGAATCGCAGAGACGAAGTCGAATGAGCCGTCGGGCCTGGGGATTCTGGCCGCTTCGCCGACGATCATCTCAAACGGCTCACCCCTTCCTCCGATCTTCTGACTCAGTTGTTGCAGCATGTGCGGTGAGGCGTCGAGTCCGACGACGTTGTACCCGGCTTGGCGCGCTTCGAGCAGCAGCCGCCCCGTGCCGCATCCGACCTCGAGCACCCGAGCCGAGTGATCGGCGCTTGGCAGCGCCTGGCGCAGGATGCGCCAATCGAAGGCGTGAAGCCGGCCGCCGACCGGGCCCGAGAAGCGCTTGTCGTCGTATGCGGCCGCCTGCACGTCGGAGTAGGCGGTGGGTGCGGCGGACGAGCCTGGCGACATTGGGAGCGGTACTGACACGAAGTGATGTTCCATTCGTTTGCTTGTCCCGGCACTCCTGGACGACACGGCCGCGCCGGGGCAGGTGGTGCGTGCGAATACTGTATGGCGAGCGCGGGCTGAGGCGGGGCGCCTGATCTTCCGGGTCTCACGGCGTTATGGTCGCGCCGCGATGCGGTGCGCCGGCGACCGTTTGCTCGCATGGACAGAAAAAGGAACAATCCCGCGGGGCAGGCCCGGCGGGAGTGTTCGGAGACTCGATCGACATTCCGGAATATGGTGTCCGACACCGTCTTCCGGGTGGGCGGACCGCGCGCAACGGCCTACCGCTGGCCTTGGCCCTGTTGGGCGCGTTCCACAGCCGCGCGAAGGTCGTGGGCGCTGATCTGGCGACCGCGAAGGATGATCGTCATGCCCTGCGCGATGTACTCTTCGAGTCGCTCGATGGTTACGTCGTTGCCGTTCCAGTGGACCCAGAGTTCGCGGCCCGGCACGAGATAGTCCGCGAGCAGGTGCGGCGCCCGATCGATGTCCACGCTGTAGAACATCGTGGGCACGTGGAGATTGAGGAGGTCGTAGCAGGCGGGCTCGGCGATGATCGTGGCGTCGGGCTTGAGTTCGCGAAGGAGCGCGATCCAAGGGATGGCGTGCCAGGCGTCCATTTGGGTAAAGGCGTCGAGACCCACGCCGCTCGCCCCGCGACGGAGCGCGAGACGCCACTGGTCGAGCATCATGCGCGACTGGACCGGGGTGGTCGGCGTGAACTTGTCGAGCACGTCGTCATTCCATTGCTCAGCATATTGGCCGCTGCGTCCCCACCAGAAGAGCAGGTCTATCCCGGCGTCCCGAACCCGGGTCCACTGAGACTCGGTGTCGATCATCGGACCCGTCCACTCCACCATGAATTGAGGCGGGAAGTTGTTGCCCCGGTGCTCGTCGTACATGCCCGACGCGGCCCAGACCATCACGCGCTCGAACCCGGCGGGCGCGGCATAGTCGAGAAGGTAATCCACATCGCGCTGCCAGCCGTTGAGGTCGGCGCGGTACCCGTTGATCCCTCGAGGGTTGTCCGGGCTGATGCGAAGCGTGTCTCCGATCGCCATGGCCCACACCGGCCGGAGATCCTGCTGATAGCGCACGGAGCCGTAACGGCTGAAGTACTCCTTGTAGGGAGCAATGGTGTGAATCCAGTCCTCACGGTCCGTGAAGCGCATACTCACGAGGTATTCGCGGGATTCATTGGGCGCCAGTTCGCCGTCGAGATGGAATCGGGTGTTCCAGGTTCGGCTGTTGGGGCCGGGGCCTCGACCGATGTAGGTGCGAATCTGATGCTGATAGCGGTAGAGCGGGTACTGAAGCGAAAGGCCCATGGCGTGCCTGTCGTTGCGCGCGATGATGACCGGCGCGTAGAGGCTCTGCGGATACAGTTCGGTTGCGGACCAGACGGCCCGGCCGCCCGTGGCGTCCAGCGTCCTCAATTCGGAGGTCGTGCGATGATCGACGTACTCGATCACGTCGCCGAACTCAAGCCCGCCGATCTGGAGCGTCGGCATGGCCTGGCTGACGCCGCTGCGATTGCTGATGACGTAGGTGAGGTCCAAGCCGGATTCGGCCGGTTCGATCGACCATGTGACTTCGCATCCGCTGGGGGAGAACATGGCCTGGCTCACGGCTGATCGCAGGATGCCGTCGCGAGTGCTGCGGACCGTGAAGTTACCCGGGCGCTGGTCGACCTCGACGGGGTAGGGGGCCGGGGTTCCGAAGTCGCGCAGCCAGGTGCCCCCCTCACCACGAGACTGGCCCGACCCTTCGTGCATGCGGTTCCGGATGCGGCGTCGCAGGGACTGCTGGCCCTGGGGGTCCGAACCGCCCTCGCTGTTGTTCTTGCGGATGATTCGGCCGCCGTCCTGGCCTGGCGTCTTCTGCTCCTGCTGCGCGCAGGCAGTGCAGGCGTGTCCGGCGAGAATCGCCGCGGCAATCACACCGGTCATGGTGTTGAGCGATCGCATGTCGTCCCCTCCAGAGGCGGGCAGGACTCGGGGATCGAGGAACCTGTTCACCATCAAGAATATAAAATGCCGAATGAACCTGGGCAAGATGGTCGAGATATTTGGGGTCGGCACTCTGCGGGATGTAGTGCTCCGCACGCTTTCGGACGATCATTACCGGACAACGCCGCCCCATGCAGAGTCTACCATGAAGGGGCGTGGCCGCACCGGAGTTTCCAGACTCAGATCGGACCGATTCGGGAAATGGGCGGGAAGGCGCTCCGAGGCGCTGCCGGGACTCCACTGCCATGAAGACCGCCCTCCTCCTCACTTCGACCGTGTTCCTCATCTCCCTCGTGGGCGTAGTCGTTCTCGACTATTATCGCGGGCGTCACCCCCTCTTGTCGAATCGGAACTTCCTCCTCCTTGGGCTGGGGTTCTTCCAGTGCCTGTCGGCGATCCTGACTCTGTCGCTTGGCATGCGTAACTACGGCGTCGAGATCAGCGACGCGACCTATTTGCGTTTCGGGGGGGGGATGGTCCTCTTCACCATTGTCTTCTTCATGGCTTATCGGTGCAGGCGGCCGGCGAGTTGGCTGGCGAACCGCATTCCGACCCGCTCCCCATCGCCGACCATCCTGCCCATCATCCTGATCCTGGGGATCGCGGTCATAGCCGGGCTTGAGAGCCGGTTCACGATTCTGCCGCTGCCCGGCCTGGTGCGCAATCTCACGCTTCCGGTGGGGCGAGGGCTGTGTTGCTTCTCCATCGTGATGCTTCTGTGGGTGTGGAACGAACACCGGCTCAACGCGGTGGCGTGGCTGATCTGCCCGCCCCTGATCCTGGTGATGCTCCTGTCGCTGCTGCAGGGCGAGTTCGGCCGGCGGGCGGTCCTCTCGGGCGTGCTCGCCGTCGCCTGGGGCATGTACTTCTTCCGCTGGCAATTCAAGACGGCCATCCTGAACACCCCCAAGTACGCGGTCTATGCGCTGGCGCTGCTGCTGTTTATCGGCGGGGTGACGGCGATTCGCGCGCGCGAGGCGGAAACCTACTCGCTCTCCTATCGGATTCGGGCCGTCGCGGAGGCGATCAGCCTTGAACAGGCCAGGGAGGTGTTCCTCACCGACACCTTTTCGTGTTCGGTCTATGCCATCGAGCGTTACACGACGGACTTGGCGCCGCAGCCGTTTCACTCGACGTGGTACATGATGACGTATCTGGTGCCGCGGGAGATGTGGGAGGCCAAGCCGGTTCCGCTCGGCGAGATCCTGCCCGCCGTGGTGACGGTGACGGAACTGAAGCGCTACAACTGGGGTCCGGGACTGATGGGACACGCCTGGCACGAGGGGGGTTTTCTCTTGGTGGTGTACTTTGCCATCGGATTCGGCGTGATCTGCGCCGCCATCGATCAGCGCCTCATGCAGCAGACGAGCAATCCTTACTTTGTGGCGATTGCGGGTGCGGCGCTGGGGCAGGTGCTGGCGATGGCGCGAGGCGACATCGGGTTCTTCGCGGTGAACTGGTTCTACGGCACGGCTGGCCCGATGCTGCTGGTCTACCTCGCCGGCCTCTTCTCGAACAACCGCGCCGACCTCGCCGCGGATGCTCAGATGTGGGAAGACCAGTGGGAAGAGGACGAGTACGAAGAGGAATGGTCGGCGCCGTCGCAGCCGGCCTGAATCTCGCCAGGGCCTGCTCGCGTCAGGAAGCGGCGCTTTAATGGCGTGGTCGATCGCCGTCGCGTTGAGGCGGCGTCTCGTGGAGCCGTGTGGAGTCGCACGTGGATTCGACATCTTCAGGCGGGTCGGGACGCGGCGATTCCCCGCTGGCGGGCGCGACCAGCCGACAACTTCTCGGCAACAGCATCTCGTCCTATGCGAGGCTGCTGGGCACCTTCGCTATCGGCCTGATCGTCACGCCCTACCTCGGCCGCGAGGATCACATGGGCCTGGCGGGCTTCGGCCTCTTCGCCCTGCTCATGTCCAGCGTGGGCATCATCAACATCCTCCAGCAGACGGTGCGCGCGGCTGTGGTGCGGGAATTGAGCGGGGCCTTCCTCTCCGGCGATCCGAAGGCCATGCGCGAGGGGTTCACCGCGGCTCTGGTCAGTTCCGTCCTGCTCGGCGCGGTCCTGGGGTTGCTGATGATGCTCGGCACGCCTCTGGCCATGTGGGTCTTCCGGTTCGGTCCCGAGTTCGCCGAGCAGATGTGGTGGTCGTGGGTCACGCTCAGCGTCTTCACGACCTGGGTCGTAGTCACGGTCCCGTTCATCACCCTCTTCGACGCGACGCACCGCATTCCCCTGCGCAACCTCGAACTGCTGCTCGAGCGCGTCGCCGCGCTGGTGGCCGCGCTGATCGTCTTCTCCCAGCCGTGGGGTCGGGCTCACCCGCTCATCGCCTACGTGGCGAGCAACTGCGCGCTCACCTCCGTGGTCCGACTCGGGTGCGCCGCGTGGGCGTATGCGACCTGCCCGAACGTCGGCATCGACCTGCGCCTGGTGACCCGATCCCGCCTCGTGGAGATCTTCCGCACCGGCGGGCACGTCGGGCAAAGCGAGATTGCCACGAACCTCTACGACCGGACCAACCAGGTGCTCATCAACATCTTCCTCGGGGCGACGCTCAACGGTCTCTTCGGAGTGGTCGTGCTGCTTGTGGGGTACACCCAGCAGATCGCCATGGGCATTTCCTTCGGCGTGGAACCCCTGGCGGCAAAGTTCTCCCACAACCAACAGAGCGGCAATGCCATCATCGGCGGATTCGTGCTCGCCATCACGCGCGTGCAGGCGGGGATCATCTTTCCCATCGTGGCGGTCCTCATTGTGCTTGGCGAGGTGCTCATCGACGCCTGGCTGGGAGAGCGGTTCACCAGCCAGCGCTTCGGCGCCAATCGCGACATCGCGCAGATGCTCATGATCCTGCTCGTGGGCAGCCCATTCTTCGTGATCATGCAGGGGCCGCTGCGAATCATGCTCGGCGCGGGGGATGTCAGGGCTTATGCCTCGCGGCTTCTTCAGGCGGGGCTGCTCCAGGCGATCGTGGCTGCGGCGATTCTCTGGTTCGTGCCCGACTGGGCGCGGGAATGGCTCCGGCCGGAGTTGATGGGGGAGGCGTGGCGCACCTGGAGGGCGCCCCTGGGTCCGGAACTGCTCGTCGCCGAACTGAGGGTCCAACTCCTCGCTGAGAATGCCGCCATGTACGCCGTCGCCGCAAGCATGAGCCTGATCTATCTGGTGGTCTACGGTCTCTATGTCCCGGTGCTGGCCTGCCGGCTCTATGGCCTCAGACTCCGGGACATGTATCTCGGGGCGATCATGCCCGGCGCCTTCGTCGGCGCCCTCGTCGGGGCGTTCCTCGCCATCTACCGCTGGTGGATCGAGGACTGGAGTTTCTGGCTGGTACTTCTCGCCGTGGCTGTTTCCGGCGTCATGAGTGCGGCGCTGTTCTGGCGGATGGTCCTGACCGGACAGGAACGAAAGCGGCTTACCGAGACCCTCGGGCGCCGGAGGATCGCCGGCCGTCCTTGACAGACGCGAGGGCTTTGACCGTCGCTGTCGCCCACTCTATACTCTCCGTCCTGACCCGCATGGGGCTCGGCAACTTGTCCGGGACATGGTGGAGTCGCGACGAATTCGATTCATTGGAGCACTCTGCTCATGCCACGTGTCTGTGATCTCAGCGGCGCCCGAACCACCCGGGGTAATCGCATCCGTTACCGCGGTAAGGCCAAGTACCTCGGCGGAATTGGCAAGAAGGTGACCTCCATCACCCGCCGAACCTTCAAGCCCAACCTGCAAGGCGTGACCGCGCTCGTGGACGGCCGGCCGACCCGCATGCGCATCACCACCCGCTGCCTCAAGTCGGGGCTGGTCGTGAAGGCCCCGCGGCGCAAGCACACCTACACCGCCCAGCAGAAGAAGAAGGGCTGAGCGCGAGAGGTCACCGGGGCGTCGAAGCATCGAGGCCTCGAGGCAAGGTGGGAGGGCGTCTTGAGCGCTTCCTCCGCCGCTTGCGTCTTCGTTTTGAGCAAACAGGCGTCAGGAACCAGCCCACTTGGCCTTTCGCGCCAGCCACTCTTCACGTGATGGAGTCATCCACTCTTCGGGAGCGACGCCCAGTGCATCGCCGACTCGATTGATGTAGTTGAAGTAGCCGATGACCTGCACCGCCACGTGAATCGCTTCGTCGGTGAACTCGTGATCGCGCAGCCCGTTCACCTCCGCTTCATTCATCGCGGCGGGTACGAGCGTCAGTTTCACGGCGAAGTCGCACAGCGCCCGGTCGGCCGGATCGAGCGGCGCCTCGCGGTAGTCGTAGATCAGATGCTCGGCGATCGTGAGGTTGGAGGACTCCTGACCGAAGTCGCGCGCATGCGAGAGCGTTCAGTAGTAGCAGTCGTTCACGTTGCTCACGACGGCGGCGAGCATCTCCTTGCGCGATGGGCTGAGTGCGTTGGGCGTTTTCATGATCGCGAGGTATAACTGCATCGAGCCCTGGGCCGCCCGGCCGTCCAGGCTCATCACGCGAATGATGTTCGCAATCCCGCCGGCTCGTTTGATTGCGGCGTCGTAGACCTGCCGCAACGGGACTTGGGCGTTATCTGCGGGGACTTGTCGGAGGTAGGCCATGGCGAGGCATGATAGGATTGACGCGCCAGAGTGCAACGGGCCTGGCAAAGTGGGTAAACTCTTGCGATTCTTCCGGATAGGGGGACAATTCACCCATTTTGGTTGACCTGGCGGGCGTTTGGTGTAGATTTCTTTAGCGATTGGTCAGCGGTGGTCAGTTCTTCAGGTTGGAGCCTGAACCAGGGAACTCGGGGCTTACGCAGCGCCATCTCCGGCGCGGTGCAGGGACATCGTCTCTGCCCGTTGGGCTTGTCGTCGCGTTTGCACCGGTCTCCGGTTTGGGCTGCTGCCCCCGGCGTGCGTGCGGTAGTTGACGCCGCGGCCACCTGATTGGTGGCCTGTTCGCCGGTTGTGTTCGCGTGGAACCCGCGTGCGGTTCCATCAGGAGGAAGCCCGGGGGCTGCAAGAAGCGTGGCGCAGAACTATCGGAACAACGATGTGCAGCGCGTGCTCGATGCCACGGACCTCGTTCGTCTCATCGGCGAGTCCGTCAATCTGCGCCCGTCGGGGCGCGAGTTCAAGGGACTCTGTCCCTTCCACGACGATTCCAATCCGTCGATGTCCGTCGTGCCGCACAAGGGCATCTTCCACTGCTTTGCCTGCGGGACGGGGGGCGATGCGATCCGGTTCGTGCGTCTCCATCAGCACGTCGAGTTCCTCGAGGCCCTCAAGTTCCTCGCCGACCGCGCCGGGATCGAACTGACGCCCTGGCGGCCGGAGCGAAGTGGCGACGGGGAGGAGCCGACCGAGCACGATGTGCAGGCCTACTCCACCACCGAGATCGTCGAGGCCCATCAGCAGGCAGTGGGGTTCTACCGCCTCCTGTTGAGGCACGAGAGACATGGCGCGTCGGCACGCGAGATCTTCGCCGGGCGCGGCATCAACAACGCGATGATCGAACGCTTCGAACTCGGCACGGCCCCGACCGATCCGACCAACCGGGATGGGCTGGCCCGCACTCTTGCCGGAAAGGGGCGCAACCTCGACATCTACGCGGCGGTCGGGCTCCTCCTGCCGCGGCGCGAAGGCGACGGGTACAACGACCGATTCCGCAACCGACTCATCTTCCCGATTCACGATGAGCACGGCCGGCCGATCGCCTTCGGCGCCCGCAAGATCGATCCCGACGATGAGCCGAAGTACCTCAACAGCCCCGAGCACCCGCGCTTCAAGAAGTCGCGCACGCTCTACGGCCTGCATCTCGCCAGGCCGGCGATCCAGAAGAGCAAGACGGCGGCCATCGTCGAAGGCTACACCGATGTCATCGCCTGCCACCAGCGCGGGGTCGAGAACGTCGTCGCCACCCTCGGCACGGCGCTCACCGCCGACCATGCCCGAGTGCTGGCGCGAATCTGCGAGCGCGTCGTGCTCGTGTTCGATGGGGACGCGGCGGGACAGAAGGCGGCGGACCGCGCCGTCGAGATCTTCTTCGAGTCGCCCATCGACGTGCGCATCGCCGTCCTTCCCGGCGGGCTTGATCCCGCCGAACTGCTCGAGAAGGAGAGCGGCGTCGTCACGTGGAATGAGTGCATGGCCCGGGCCGTCGATGCGCTGGACTTCCTCTTTGCCGCCCTGCGGTTGCAGTTGAGTGCGGGTGGGACGGGTGTGTCGAGCCGGCAACGGGTCATCGAGGCGTTCTTGACGCGACTTGGCTCGCTGGGGTTCCATCACATGGTTCCGCTGCGGCGCGACCTGATGCTGGCGCGGCTGAGCGAGATGGTGCAATTGCCGCCCGAGACGCTGCACCGCTCCATTCCCGCGCCGCGGCCCAAGCCGGAGATGGATCAGCCCGAAGACGGGGTCGAGTCGGAGCCGGCGGCGGACATCGAGCCGCGCCGCGTCGAGGCGGAGATGCGCATCATCGCATGCCTCTTGCATGAGCCGTCGCTGCTCGATGGAGGAGAAGCGGCGGAAGGCGTGAGCGTGCAATATGAGGACTTCGCCTGGCCTGTGGCCCAGCGGCTCTACGTCGCAGTGCGCGAGTCGGTTGCGGCCGGGGCGCGGCGATCAGCAGGCGTGCCCGCCGGGCTTGACGCGGCGCTGTCCGACGCCGCCGTCGCGTGGATGATGCGCCTCCAGCGCGAAGTCGGCGAGGCAACCGGGGACATTGCCCGCCATTTCGCGGAGTACGTACGGGCGGTGCGCTGCCGGGCGCAGGTTGAGGCGTATCACACGTCGACGAAGGTGCCGAGCGCGGATGAGACGGAATCAGAAGTGGATCGGGTAAGTGCAAGGGTGGACCGCATCCGCGCGCTTGGGGGAGGGGGTATCGTTCGTTTTGGGCGATCGTCGAGGGGAGCCAGCCCGGCCGGTGAGCAGAGTGCGGACCCGGTCCGGGGCTGAGTGAATCAGGCTGAGTGGAGAGGTCGGAAGGAGAGATCGACCGTGGTTGACCGCATGCATCCAGCCGTTACGGCGTTGATCGACCTGGGACGGCGGCGGGGGTGGATCAGTTACGAAGAACTCAACGACTGCCTGCCGGATGAGTACGTCGATCTGCGACACGTCACCGAATTGCTGGCGCGCTTCGATCGCCTTTCGATCGAACTGATCGACGAATCCGAGGCCAGGCGCCGCGGGGGCGGGCGCGATCCTCGCGCCCGGATCGACCGGCCGGATCGCTCGACCGGGCGCATCGGGTCGGAATCGCGCCTCGTGTCCGGCGCTCCGCGCCCCGGATTCGCCGACCCGGGGGAGCGACGCTTGCGCGTCGAGTCCTGGCCGCTCCTCACCGCCGAGGGAGAACCGACGACGGAAGATCTCGAACGGAGCGAGTTCGGCGAAGACGAGGAGGCTCTGGCCGTTGGCGTGGCGCTGGCGGGAGATGCCGGCCGCGCCATCGACGATCCCGTCCGCATGTACTTCTCGCAGATGGGCTCGATCGAACTGCTCACCCGTGAGGAGGAAGTCCGACTGGCCAAGAAGATTGAAACGACGCGACTGATCTTCCGCCTGCGCGTGCTCGAGTCCGATTATGCGGCGAACCAGGCGGCGGACGTGTTGGGGCAGGTCAGCCGCGGCGAGCAGGCCGTCGACCGGACCCTGCGCGTCAGCACGGTGGCGGAGAACCATCGCGATCGATTGATGAGGCGGGTGGCCGCCAATCTCGGGACGACGCAGCAACTCATCAGGTTGAGCGCCGCCGACTTTGCCGCCATGCGCGACGGATGCTTCACGCAGGCGCAGGAGCGCGGCGTGCGGCAGATGATGGGAGCGCGGCGGCGGCGCGTGGCCGTGCTCATCGAAGAGTGCCAGTTGCGCACCAGCCGCATCACTCCGATGCTCAAAAAACTCCGCAGCATCTGCACCAAAATGCAGGAACTCCAGTCCGAATTGCTGCGCGTCGAGAAGTTTCCCGACCGCTACGACCCGGAAGACGCGCTGGGCATCCGCGAGGAGCTCGAGGGCCTGTGCGAACTCGTGCAGGCGGAGCCCGATGAACTCGCGGCGAGGCTCCGCCTCGTCGATCGCGTCTGCTCCGAGTACGAGCAGGCGAAACGCGATCTCTCCTGCGCGAATCTTCGGCTGGTCATCTCGATCGCCAAGCGCTACCGCAACCGGGGGGTGCCTTTTCTCGATCTGATCCAGGAAGGCAACACCGGACTCATGCGCGCCGTGGACAAGTACGAGTACAAGCGCGGGTACAAGTTCTCGACCTACGCGACGTGGTGGATCCGCCAATCGATCACGCGGTCGATCTCGGAGACCTCGCGCACCGTGCGCGTTCCCATGCACATGCTCGAACTGGTGAGCAAACTGCGCTACGCGGCGAAGGAGATGCTCCAGGCGACCGGCCGCGAACCAACCGTCGAAGAACTGGCGGAGCGCACCGGCCTGACCGAAGATGAAGTGCGGAGAGTGATTCGCGTGGGACGATCGCCCGTCAGCCTCGATCGCGCCATCGGCGACGACTCAAGCGCCGCGGTGGGAGATTTCATCGAGGATGATCGCACCGCCACGCCCGCGCAGGCCGCGTCGCACGACGCCCTCCGCGCCAGGATCGACAACGTGCTCAAGACCCTGACCTATCGCGAGCGGGAGATCATCAAACTCCGCTTCGGCATCGGGGACGGCTACATCTACACCCTCGAAGAGGTCGGCCGCATCTTCAAGGTGACGCGCGAGCGGGTGCGGCAGGTCGAAGCGCGGGCCATCCGCAAACTCCAGCATCCCGTTCGCAGCCGCAAGTTCGCCGGATTCATCGAGGAGTAGGGCGGGCCGCTCCGAGCGTGGCGCGATCCTGGCGCGTCGCTGACCCATGATTCACTCGCACCCTCGGAGAGGCGACGCTACCGTTGCGCCATGAGGATCCTTATGGCGCCGTTGTGGAGTGCGCGATGCATAGACGAACGATGCTGCCGCCCGTGTTGCTGTGTCTGCTGATTCAGTCGGCCTTCGCGCAGGGGCGCATCGAGGCGGGGACGGACGGGCGCGAGTTGCCGGCCGGCGATGCGGCGCGCGAGAGCGTGACGATCGCGATCCTGCCGGACCGCACCAGCGGGCGCGACTGGGGCTTGCCCTATCTCGCCCAGGCGGTCGAGGACCTGAACCGCATCCGGCCCGCCGCCGTGTTCACCATCGGCGACATGGTGCAGGGTTACACGCGATCGATGGCGCGGTATGATGCGGAGGCCGACGCCTACTGGAGCATCGTGGGCGATCTGGCGTCGCCGTTCTATCCGATCCCCGGCAATCACGACACGATCTCGGGATCGCGCTCCCCCGCGGATCGGGCGTTCGAGAGTCGCTACAAGGAGCGTTTCGGCCCGCTTTACTTTGCGGCCTCGTTCGACTTCGCCACCGTCATCGGGCTGTACACGGATGAGGCGCAGGTCTCGGCGCCGGCGCTGAGCGATGCGCAGATTGATTGGGCGATGGCACGCATCGCCGCGGCGCGCGAGGCCGCCAAGCCGATCATCCTCCTCATGCACAAGCCGGCGTGGCGCTACCGCGACTCGCGCTGGGATCGACTGCACGCACCACTTGCCGAGGCTCGCCGCGCGGGGGTGAAGGTCATCGTCATCGCCGGCCACTTTCACTCCATGCAGCGCGATCCTGACCTTGACGGCGTGGAGTATCACATCGTCGGCACCTGCGGGGGCATGATCGATCAGCATCCTCTCGCCGGGCAACTCCAGCACCTTGCCTTCCTGCGACTTGACGGCGACGGCGAGGCGCAGGTCTATCACCAGGCCGTCGGCGCCACGTTGCCCGATGACTTCATCCGCTCCATCGACCAGACGCGCGCCTTCAATCTCAAGACCGGCGAGCAGTCGGTTGAGTGTCTGACGGTGCTCGACCAGCCGCTGCGAAGTCCGGTGAATGCGGCGGTGCGGCTGCGCTTCACCAACCCGATCGACCTGCCGATCCGCATCACCGGTGGCCTTGTGACAGCGGCCCCGACGGAGGCCATCGTCGGAGACCGGTCGCTCATCGATCGCACGCCGCGCGACATCTTCAACCCCTTCGTCACCGATGTGAACACGCCCTTCCGGCAGGTTCGCCCCATCGAGGCGTTGACGCTGGCGCCGCAGGAGTCGGTCGAGATGGACGTCGAACTGCGCTGCGAAGCGCAGGTGAATATGGCGATGCCGCCAGAGTTCAACTTCACCGCGACCTTCACCGACTCGCAGAGGCGCGATGTGCCAGTCGTGCTGCGCACGCGCGTGCCGCTGCGGATGCGTTACGTTGTGGGCCAATTCGGCGCGATGGACATGATGGCGTGTGCATGGCGCTTCGATGTCTATGACCGGCTGGAGGCGAACCCCGAGATCGGCCTGTCGATTCACGACGGTCGGTTGAACATCGCCATCGCGGCTCGCGATGATGTGCCGTGCTACTACGCGATGGATGATGCGACGGCGCGGGTCATCAACCCGATGTCCGATGCCGTCGTCCTGCGCATCGGGCAAGGCGATGATGAGCGGGTCTATCTCATCGAGCCGCTCTGCGGCGACGAAAATCGGCCGGCATGGCGTGCGACGGCGCATCGCGCGGAAGGCAGCGACGAGCAGATCGCTTACACACTCGAACCCGAGCCGGGCATCATCTGGGAATTGGTTGAATCCCCGAAAGGCTACGGCCTGATCATCCAGACGCCGCTGCCACTCCTCGGCCGACCGGGCAGCGAAGTACACTTCAACATCGAGATTGCCGACAACGATGAGACCTACCACACCCAGTGGCGCCGCTGGTCCGACCCGAGCGCCGGCAGCACCATCCTCCTGCCGAATCGATTCTGAAGACGCGCTCTGTTATGGCGTGTGTCATCCCCGCGAAGGCGGGGATCCAGTCGAGCGCGAAGGTGCGCCCGATTCATCCAGTCGATCTGAATATCTCTTCCGCGCCCGTGGATTCCCGCCTGCGCGGGAATGACGTTGCGTGCGATCGCGCCGTGCGATCTCAGAGACCGCGCCTACCGCCGGGTGCCGTGGTCTGAGCGACGCTTTGGGAGCGCAGGCCACGCGAGCGCGCCAATCACAGTCAAACTGGTTTGAGAGTCGGTCCGCGCCACCGCGTGGCCTTCCGGTCGCGGAGCCTCCCTCCAGACCACGGCACCCGCTCTTCACACGCGTTCCAAGTCACCGCCTGATGCACTTGGCGGAGTTGATGCGCGGGGCCTTGCCGGTGCGTCCCTCTTCCTGCGCGGCGCCTTGCGTCGCGGCGATCTGATCGACGATTTCGATGCCATCGATCACAGCCCCGAAGGCGGTGTACTGCCCGTCAAGGTGTTTGCAGTGTTCGCGGCCCAGGCAGATGAAGAACTGGCTCCCGGCGGAATCGGGATCGCTGCTGCGCGCCATCGAGAGGACGCCCTTGTCGTGCTTGCGATCGTTGAACTCGGCCTTGACGTTCCAGCCGGGCCCGCCCGTGCCGTCGCCTTTCGGGCAGCCGCCCTGGATGACGAACTGGGGGATGATGCGGTGGAAGGTCAAGCCGTTGTAGAATCCGGTATCGACGAGTTTGAGGAAGTTGGCGGCGTGGCCGGGCGCGACGTCGTTCCAGAGTTCGACGGTCAGCGTGCCGAACTCGGTGTCGATCTCAACCTGCGGATATTCTGGCATGGTGCAGTCTTTCAGTGCGAAGTGTGTGCTCGTTTAGCCGCGACCCGAAGGCTCTGCGAAGGGGAGCGCTCCGCCGTTCGCCGCGAGGCAGACTGGAGCGTAGGCACGTCGCGCTGGAATCGCGCCAACAATGCGCTGTGCTCCGGTTCATCAATCTCAGCCTCCTTGGATATGCCTGCGGCATCGGCGTCGTGCTGCTCTTCAACGAGGCGTTGCTCGCCCTGGAGGGCTTCGCGCCTTGGCCGCTGGCGTGGTTCCTGTGGTTCGTGGGCTGCTGGCCGGGGATCGTGGCGGGGATCATCGCGCGGTGGAGCGGCGCCGCGTCGCACGCGGCGCTGCTGCGGCTGCACCTGCTCAACGCCGCTTTCCTCATCGGGATGATCGAATTGTCATACCTGTTTCGCAGCGACACGCCGCTCTACTTCACCATCATCGCGGAGATCGCGCTGGTCTACCTCGTCATCGCTCGCGTCAAGCGTTAGGTGTACGGCTCTGCCGAATCGCTCCCCTGCGCAGAGCCTCCGGGTCGCGGCTAAACATCGAATGATCGATCGATGGCAATCACTGCTCCTCCAGCGTCTTCTTGCGCCGCAGGACGTGGTGGTAGTGCTGGGCGAAGCGGTGCGCCTCATCGCGGATCGCCTGGCACAACCGCAGCCCGAGGTTCTCGCGCCCCAGTCGAATCGGCTCGCACTGCCGCTGCACGTAGAGCACCTCTTCCTTCTTGGCCAGCGAGATGACCATCGGCGGCTTGACGTCGAGCGTGTCGAAGGCTTCGAGCGCCGCGTGCAACTGGCCAAGCCCGCCGTCGATGAGAATGACATCCGGGTAGAGTTCGTGCCCTTCGCCGGCGTCGCGGTAGCGGCGCGAGACGACTTCGCGGATCGCCATGTAGTCGTCGTTGTCCACGCTGTGGACCTTGTAGCGGCGGTACTCTTCCTTGAATGGCCGGCCATCCACGAAGCAGACCTTCGACCCGACCGTCTCGCCGCCCTGGAGGTGCGCGATGTCGATGCCCTCGATGCAGCGGATGCCGGATTCGAGTTTGAGCGTGCGCCGCAGGCTGGCCAGGCTGCGCACCGGATCGAGGCCGACCATGAGTTCCGCCTCGGGCTGCCAGCCGTCGGTGATGCGGCCGCGGTCGTCGAGTTTCTCGATGGCGCGGACCTGGTCGCGCAGCACCGCGGCGCGTTCGAACTCGAGATTCGCGCTCGCCGCATCCATCTCGCCGCGCAACTCGCGCAGCATCACGGAGCGCTTCGACTCGAGGAAGCGCATGAAGCGGCGGATGTCCTCGCGGTACGCCTCCTTCCCGACTTTGTTGGCGCACGGGGCGGTGCATTGGCCGATCGTGTAGAGCAGGCAGGGGCGGAAGGTGTTGTTGCGCGGATCGTCCGCGAGGATGTCCAGCGAGCAGGTGCGGTACTTGAAGACCTGCTGGAGCATCTTCACCGCGTCCTGGAGCGCGTAGCCCGAGGTGAACGGGCCGTAGAACTTCGCCCCCTTGAGTTTCGGGTCCGACGGGTTGCGGGTGATGAAGACGCCGGGGAAGTCGTCGCGCAGCGTGACGGCGAGATAAGGGAACGTCTTGTCGTCGGTGAGAAACGCGTTGAAGTGCGGGTGAAGATCCTTGATGAGGCGGTTCTCCGCCAGCAGCGCTTCCCACTCGCTCTCGCACTCGATCGTGTCGAAGTCGTGGACCAGATCGAGCATCGGCTGCTTTCGCGGGCCGAGGTCGGTCGAGGGGAGGAAGTAGGAACTGACCCGATCGCACAGGCGGCTGGCCTTGCCGACGTACAGAACCCGACCCTTGTCGTCCTTCATGAGATAGACGCCCGGCGAGCGCGGCAGGGCGCGCGCCTGGCGCAGCAGTTCGGGAATGCGGGAGGTCGCGTGCGACATCGGAAATCAATGGTACGCGCAGGCGCGGAATCGAGGCTCAACGCGCATCGACGTGGTTCAACCCCGATCGCCGTCGGCCCAAGCCGACCGGTTCGCTCGCGATGAGCACTTTGTTTGCGGCTCCGGCGCGCCATTGACTCCCCGCCTCCGCGCGCGTATTTTCAGCATGGCACAGAAGATCATCAGCGACGGCATCACCTTTGACGATGTCCTCCTCATTCCCGCCCGGTCCGATGTCCTGCCCTCGGGCGTGGACACCTCAACCCGCCTGACCCGCAACATCCGCATCAACATCCCGCTTGTCAGTGCGCCCATGGACACAGTGACGGAGTCCGCCCTCGCCATTGCGCTGGCGCAGGAGGGGGGCATCGGCATCATCCACAAGAACCTCGGTCTCGAAGACCAGGCCCGGCAGGTCGTGCAGGTCAAGCGCACCGAGAACGGCGTCATCACCGACCCCGTCACGCTGCGTCCCGACCAGCCCGTCTCCGTCGCGCTCGATCTCATGGAGAAGTTCCACGTCTCGGGCTTTCCCGTGACGGCCGATGGCAGCAGCAGCGGCAAGGTCGTGGGCATCCTCACGCGGCGCGACATCAAGTTCCTCGAATCGCGCGACCAACTGGTGCGCGACGTGATGACCAGCGAGCACCTCGTTACCGGGCCGAGCGACACGACGCTCGAGCAGGCCAAAGACATCCTGAGCCGGCGCAAGGTGGAGAAACTCCTCCTCGTCGATGAGGCCGGCTGCCTGACGGGCATGATCACGATGCGTGACATCGACAATCTGGAGCAGCATCCGCTGGCGTGCCGCGACGGCCGGGGCCGGCTGCGGGTCGGGGCCGCGGTGGGGGTGCATCAGTATGACCGCATCGAAGCATTGCTCGGAGCCGAAGTCGATGTCATCATCGTTGACACCGCGCACGGCCACAGCGGCAACGTGCTCGACACCGTGCGCGAGATCCGCAGGCGCTTCAACATCGAGATCATCGCCGGCAACATCGCCACGGCCGAGGCGGCGCGCGACCTCATCGACGCCGGGGTCAATGCGGTCAAGGTCGGCATCGGGCCCGGCTCGATCTGCACCACGCGCGTGGTGACGGGCGTCGGCGTGCCGCAGATCAGCGCCATCTTCAACGCCTGCGAAGCGGCGGACAGCGCCGGCATTCCCGTCATCTCCGACGGCGGCATCCGGTCGTCGGGCGACATCGCCAAGGCCCTCGCGGCCGGGGCGTCGAGCGTGATGATGGGCTCGCTCTTCGGCGGTCTCGAAGAATCCCCCGGCGAGATCGTCATTCACCGAGGCCGGCGCTACAAGTCCTATCGCGGCATGGGTTCGGCGGGCGCGATGGCGCAAGGCTCCGCTGACCGCTATGGTCAGAAGGTCGAAGGCCCGACGAGCAAATTCGTCCCCGAGGGCGTCGAAGGGCTCGTTCCCTTCCGCGGCAAACTTGCCGACTTCGCCTACCAGATGGTCGGCGGCGTCCGTGCCGCGATGGGCTACTGCGGCTGCCAGACGATCGAAGACCTCCGCACCCGCGCGCGTTTCACCAGGGTGAGCAGCGCCAGCCTCGTCGAGTCCCACCCCCACGACATCACCATCACCCGCGAAGCGCCGAACTACACGATCGATTCGTACATGATGGATGGGTGAGGGGGGCGATTGAAACGCGACGAAGCCCCTCCGGGGCACGAGCCGCCATTGAATTGGAGGCGCATCTCACTTGGGCCGACGATTCCAATGCCTCCCTACGATTCTCTGATCGAAGCACGCGGGGAGGATGGAGTTTCACATGACCAGGAGTGTCGAATCGACGGATCGCCGGCCGCGCCGGTGGAAACGCCGGCTGGCAATCGGCTTTGCAATCGTCGTCCTCATCCTGCTCGCGGCGCTGTGGCAGTTGCCGTGGCTGCTTGGGACCGCGCCGGGCCGCGCGTTCATCGCCTCCAAACTCTCCACAAACTCGATGCGCTTCTCAATCGATTCGCTCAATCTCGCGTGGAGCGGCGAGCAGGCGGTCGGCGGCGTGCGCCTCAGCGATGCTCAGGGGCGCGAAGTCGCAGACGTTTCAGCCGCGTTCAAGGGTTCGCTCTGGTCGTGGGCGCGAGGCTCGCGCGACTTCGGCGCTGTCGTCCTGTCGGGCAGCATCACCGTCTACGAATCGCCGGCGACGGGTGAGTCGAAGGGCGGCGACGCCCGGCCGCCGTCAACCGGAACGTCCGGCGGCGCGGCCGACGTCATCATCCCCGAAGGCATCAAAGCGGCGCTGCAACTCGATGCACTGAACGTCAAGTACGTGCCGTTGCCCGAGTCGACTCAGCCGGCGATGGCGGTGCGCGACGTGAAGGGCGCGCTGAGTGTTGACGGCCGCGCGCCGGTTACACTCAAACTCGCCGGCGCGACGGAGATCGGCACGACGCGCGGCTCGTTCGCCGTCGATGCGTCGATCAGCGACTTCGCCGCAGCCGACGGGTCACTTCAGACGGACAAGGCGCAACTCACAGCGGAGATCAGCGGCGAGAACCTGCCCGTGCCGATCATCGAACGCATGGTCGGCGAGCAAGGGCGATTGTCGGCGCTGCTCGGCGAATCGGTCAATCTCACGATCAGGGCGACGGGCGGGATGAACGGCGGAGAGGCGGCATTGACGGCCACTTCGCCGCGTGCCGGCGCGACCCTCGCCGCCAACGTCGATGCCCAGCGCCGCCTCACACTCACACAGGGGCACGCCACACTTACCGCCGACCAGCGCACGCTCGAAGCGCTGCTCAGCGCTGACCAACTCGCGGGATTGGCGCTCACCCAGCAGGCGACGGCGACGCTCAACATCACGCGGTTCACCGCCCAACTGCCGACGGCCGATCTGCCGCTCGATCTCTCGAAATCGAGTTTCGACGCGACTCTCTCTATTGCCGCCGCGTCGATTGACACGGGGCGCGAAGACGTCACGGCCGCCGAGGTGCGCGACCTGGCCGTGCAGGTGAGCAGCGTCGATCCCACGAAGGAGATCCGAATCAAAGCCGGCGGCGCGGTCACGTCGCAGATTGCAGAGCAGCCGCAGCCGATCACCGCCCCCTTCGAGGCGGACCTTTCGCTCGTGCGCGCCTTCAAGTCTGACGGCGCGTGGTCGGGCGAAACGCTCGGGCTGGCCGGCACGGTGCGCACGCAGGATGTGCCGACCTCGCTCATCGATGCGATCGCGAGTGCGGACGGTTGGATCGTTGATGCGGTCGGCTCGATGGTGTCACGCGTTGAACTGACGGCCGGCACCGATGCCGTGGCGGGCAACGCCACCATGCTCGGCGTCGCCTTCTCTGCGCCGCAGATGCAGGCGAGTGCCAACCTGCGAATGGCCGAGGGCCTGGTGGAGTCGATTGGCGGCAAGCCGATCGAGGCGTCGATGACGGTGCGCCCCGCGCTGCGAGATCGCCTTGCCGCGCTGCTTGCCGAGACTTTGCCGCAGGTGCGGCTTGAAGAAGGCGGGCAGGCCACGCTTCGGCTCACTTCGCTCAACATGACGCTGCCGAGCGAGTCCAGTCCCGAGTCATGGAAGTCAGCGGCAGTGCAAGGCTCGCTGGCTCTTCAGAATGTGCGGGCGACGTATGCGCCCAGTGCAGCCGATGGCGAGTCGGCGCCGCCAGCGAAGGAATACGACGTAGACAATCTCGCCGTCGAGTTCCGCACCGCATCGGCCGGCGAAACGCTCGCGGCCGACGTGAGGTTGTCTCTGCGACAGGATGGCATTCCGCTTGCGATCAGCGCCCGCGCGGAAGTCGCAGCCGCGTTCGACGCGGACAATCGCAAAGTAACGATCGAGACGGATGAGACGACGGTGCCGCTGGCCATCATCACCGCGTGGTCCGGCGAGCGGACCGAGGTCGTCAGCGAAGCGCTTGGCGGACCGGTGCGCCTCACGCTCAACGCGATGCACTTCGCCGGCGGCGCGTCGGCAAACGCAATGCTCCGCGGCGAGCGCAGCGACGCCCAGTTGACCTATGCGATGCAGAACGAGCGCACGCTCTTCGAGTTGCGCGGCACGCAGCGGGCGACGCCGGCGTTCGTCGCGGCGCTGATGGGGCCTGAGCCGCTCGCCGCGCTCGTCGAGGCGGCCGATCTGACCTACACATTGACCACGCCTTCGCAATCGGCCGCGAACGCGGCGTTCAACGACTGGCCGCTGAAACTCAACGCCTCGACGCCGCGCGCGGTCATCTCCGGCCTCAAGGGTGTGCCCGGCTCGCTCACCACCGTCAACGTCAGACTCAATGCCGACTGGGCGTCGGGACTCAACGGCGCAGGACGCTACGCGGTGACCGGCGATGTGAGCGACGGCCGCGCCTCGATCGCCAGCGTGAGCGGCGACGCCTCCTACACCCTTGGCGGCGACTGGATGCAGTCGCGCGGCCGCATCGAAGTCAGAGACGTCGACGTCGCCGCACTCGAACGCACACTCGCCCTCGAATCGGGCCTGCTCTCGGCGTGGCTCGGCGGAAAGGGCGCACTCGAGATCGGCTCCGTGCTCGATGCCGGCGGCCAACTCACCGACGATCTGCTCGTTGCGGCGCGGTTCGATCGGGCTTCGGGAAGCCTTGCCGGCCGCATCGCGGATGATCGACTCCTCGTCAGCACGCCGGGCACGGTGACTGCCAACGTCGAGCGGGGGCGACTGGCGCAACTGCTCAACGAGTGGACGGGCGCGTTGGAGGCGAAGGACAGCGCGCGGCAATGGACCGCGATGGAGGATGCCAACCTCGGCGCGACCATCCGCAGCATCTCGTTGCCGCTTGCGGCGCTGAGCGGTGAGGAGTATGACCCGCGAACGTTCTCGATCGACGCCGATGTGAGTGTGCCGCGCCTCGCGCTGCGGCAGGGCGGCACCGAAATCTCACTGGTCGAGACCCTGCTCAAAGTCAGCGGAAAGAGCCTCGCCGAAGGGCTGGCGCTCCAACTCAAGTCCACGACGCAGACCGGCGCCGGCGCGGCCCCCGGCGGCATCGACCTGAGCGGCCTGGTCAAGGCGGCCACATCCCGACCCGAGGATCGACGCTACAACCTCAGCGGAACGATGCGCGGCGTCCCCGTCGCCATCGTCGATGCGCTGGCGCGACTCGACGGCCAACTCGTCGCCGCCGTCGGCTCGGCCATGGACATGCAACTCACTCTCACCGAGGCGCATCGAAACGGCGGCGCCATGACCGCCTCGATCACGACCGCCAACGGAACGCTCAACGTGCCCAAGGCCGAGCTGCGCGACAACACGCTGGTGATTGAAGCGGCCAACCCCGCCACCGCCTCGCTCGAAGTCACACCCGAGATGTCCACGACACTGCTGAGCAGCGTCAACCCGCTGCTCTACGACGTGCGCAAGAAGGCGGGGCCGATCGCGTTCAACGCCTCGCGCCTCGTGCTGCCCCTCGACGGCGACGTCTCGAAACTCGGCGGGCAGTTCACCCTTGATCTCGGCCAACTCTACGTGCCGACGCAGGGCATCCTCGGCGAGTTCCTCGGCCAACTCAAACCCAGGGCCGATGCGACGGAGGTCGACCGCGTTGAGACGCTCATCCCGCCCATCTCCGGCCGCATCAACAAGGGCGTGCTCGAGTACGACAAGTTCATCATGCAGTCCCAGGCGTTCGAGATCACCAGCAGCGGCAAGGTCGATCTCGTGAAGCGCCGGCTCGACCTGCTCGCCTCCGTGCCGCTCATCGGGTGGAAGAGCGTCTTCGCCGACATGACGAAGATCGCGCCGGCGTTTCTGACGGACATCCCGATCAACGTGCCGTTCTATCTCGTGGTGCGCGGCCCGATCGACAAGCCGGAGATCAAGCCCGATCCCAAGGGCGCCCAGCGCGTCGCGGATGAGTTCTTCAAGAACATCGGCGGCAACCTGATCGACAACGCGCTCGACAACATCTTCAAGCCGCGGCGGTGAGTGCGCAGTTGGGAACGCAACGGTTCACCACAAAGGCACGAAGGCACGAAGTGAGGCATCAAAGCATCAAGGCATCAAGGGATCGGTGCATTTGGTCAGCCGCGACGCGGAGGCTTGGCGCAGCGGAGCGCTTCGAGCGTACAACGGCGCCCCGATCGCGCTGACTTCCCGCCTTCTTCGTGTCTTCGTGCCTTGGTGGTGAACGCCTTTCGGCTGCTCTCCCGCTCGAGTGCTCGACCGTTCGCCCGCGCGTTTTCAGATGATCTCAAAGAACGTGCGGTCGGCGCGGGACATGATGACATCGACGGCGTCGAGGCGCTCGGCGAGCCGGCCGGCGAGGATGGGCAGAAAGCCGCGCTCGCTGTTCGAGTGGCCGGTGAGGATGACGGCGCAACCCCGCGTCCACGCGCTCAGCGCCGTGTGATACGTCAGTTCACCGGTGATGAAGAGGTCGCACTCCTGCGCGAGGGCCGTCTCGACGAAATCGCCGCCCGAGCCGGGCACGAGCGCGATGTGCCGCACCGTCTTGCCGGGATCGGCGCCCTTCACGGCGTCGATGCCCAGGTGCGTCTTGACGCGCTCGGCGAGGTCGCTCACCGTCGCGGGCTCGTCGAGCACCACCTTGCGCCCCCCGCCCACTTTGGCCAGCGGAATGGCGCGCAGCGGGTACACGTCGATCGCGGGCTCTTCGTAGGGATGAAACTGCCGCAGCGTCGAGATGAGCACGTGCAGCGCCGAGACCGGGCAGACCATTTCGAGTCGCTGCTCTTCGACGCGCTCGAAGCGCTCCTTGGCGCCGATGGCGGGGTGCGTCGAAGAGTCGCCGCGGAACGTGCCCGTGCCCGGCGCGGCGAAAGAGCAGTGGTCGTAGTGGCCGATGCGACCCGCGCCCGCGCTCGCCATCACGTCGCGCAGCCGGTCGATCACCTCCAGCGGGGCGTAGGTCACGACCTTGAGTTCCTGCGTCGCGGGGAGCGACTCGCTTACGACCAGCGGCCGGCGATATCCCTGACCGACCGCATCGGCGAGCCAGTCCGTCAGCCCGTCCGCGGCGGCGTCGAGGGCCGTGTGCGGCGAGTAGACCGCAATCCCCGCCTGGATGGCGCGAAGAAGAATGGCCGAGTTGGGCTGCTGGTCCGTCAAGCGCTGGATGGCCCGGAACATCACCGGGTGATAGGTGCAGACCAGATCGATGCGCTCCGCGATCGCTTCATCAAGCACCGCCGCAGTGAGGTCGATGGTGAGGAGGATGCGCCGCACGGGCGCCTCGCGCCGGCCGACCAGCAGGCCCACGTTGTCCCACGGCGCCGCAAAGGCCAGCGGCGCCATTGCTTCCATCGCGTTCTCGAAGTCTCTCACGATTGAAGGCACGGCACATCCTCCCAATCACGTCCGCACGCGGCGCGGCTGCGGCCGGGTGTAGGTTAGTCGCCGCCTCTCTACGGGAACAGCCCGAAGCACTCGCTCTCAGGTCATCGCACTACCCGGCGCCCCCTCGCTCGCATGAGACGATGGCCGCCAGGAGCAGCACGCCTCCCACGCCGACGAGCAGGGTATTGAGCAGCACGAGCAGCCCCGTTCTCGCCGCGATGTACCCGAAGCGGTTCACCCGGCTGCGGGCGCACGCGAACGAGCGGCGGTAGTAGTCCTTGGCCCACTCCACGGTGGCGAAGACGGCGCCAAGAGCGGCGACGGGCCAGGTGAGCCACAGGACCGGCGGGCCGAACAACAGACCGATGAACAGAAGAAACCCGATCGTCAGTCCGGGGCCGATCGCCGCCGCCAGCAACATCGAAGGTCGGCCGTCTCCGCAGCGCGCCAGATGCTGAAGCGCCAGTTCCTCGAGCGTCCATTCCCGACCGCACTCGGGGCAGCGCTGCGGCGTCCGCTCGAGCGTGCCCGCGAGGTCATAGCCGCAACCGGGGCAGGAGGGGTTGACCGCCTCCTCACCGACGCGCGGCGGCGGCTCGATGACATCCTCCTCATCACGCTCGAAGATCTCGATCGCCACGGGGGATCGTAGGAAACACTGTCGCACTCGTGGACTCGCCGGATGGAGCGATCAAATGTGTGTCTCGACGTGGTGCAGCGTGCTTTGGGGGCCGCGCCATGTTGGATGACTCGCTGTTTCTGCGTCACCAGCGCCCATTCTCCAACCTGTTTTCGCTCTCTTTCGGGTCTTCACGGAATGGCGTGGGTTGGGGGACTCGGTGGGTTGCCGCTGGAGGCATCGCCCTTATGACGCGTGGACGCCGGCGAGGATCGCGGAAGAGCACCCGTGCGTCGAAGAGGCAACCGGGCGTAGGTTCAAGAAAGTTCCGCTCCACGCGCCCGGGAAGCGGAGAGGTGAGACCGGGCAGCCGTGGCGAGCCAAACGCCCCCCCCGAAGGGCAAGCACTGGCAGTACCCGCCCTCCAGACTCGACCAACTCGACGCTGCCGGAGGAATCTGCCGGTCATCGAATGGCAATCCGAGGCGCAAGGTCTACTTCAATCGCAGCGCGGGCATCCCGGAGCAGGACATCTGGATGGATTTCAAGGATGCTCACAATCAGAACATCCACATCACAGGCTATCCGACTGAAAAGAACTTCGGATTGCTTTCGCCCCTGATAGAGGCAACGGGCAACAACGGGGAACTGGTGCTCGATTGTCACTGCGGCTCAGGCACGTCACTGGAGGCCGCCGGGGCGCTGGGTCGGCGGTTTATCAGCATCGATGATTCTGAGGCCGCAATCGCCACGACGGTCAATCGCCTCCGAGACGGCCGTTCCGCGATGGGAGACTTCGTCGGCGTGCGTGGAACGCCAGAGACAGAACCCCAAGGCGAGATGCTCTTTACACTCGACGGTGCGCCGAGCAAAGGCTGACCGGCGGAACCGTCCATCAACCCGCGCCCGCCCGAGCGCATCACCAGGCGCGCGGTCGGGTTCCCCTGCTGCATTTTACTGAGGATCAATATTGAGTGAATGCGGCTGCCGCCTCAGCGCAATCTCGCCCAGTCGATCTCTTCATTCCGATCAATCCGCGGCACTTCAACGTTCCGCATCACCTCAATGTACTTCTGCGCCGCCCCGGTGTTGAAGATGACGATCCGTTCCTCGGGGCGGACTTTGCCCTCGGCCACGAGTTGCTTGAGCACCCCCAGGCACACGGCGGTTTCGGGGCAGATCGAAATCCCCGTGAGCCGGCACGCTTCGGACATGAGTTCGACGAGTCCGGACTCGTCCGCGGCGCGGGCCTCGCCGCCGGATTCGCGCACGGCGTCGAGGATCATGAAGTCGCCGACGGCCGCAGGCACGCGCAGGCCGCTGGCGATCGTCGCGGCGTTCTCGAACCGGCTCGCGTGTCGCTCGCCGGCGGCAAAAGCGCGGGCAATCGGCGCGCAGCCGCTCGACTGACACGAGTACATTCGCGGCTTGCCCGCGCCACGCTCCAGCCAGCCGATGGCTTCGAGTTCGGCAAACGCTTTCCACATGCCGATGAGTCCCGTGCCGCCGCCGGTCGGATAAAGAATCGCATCGGGCAGCGACCAGTCCATCTGCTCGGCCAGTTCCAGGCCCATCGTCTTTTTGCCCTCGATGCGATACGGCTCCTTGAGCGTGGACATGTCGAACCAGCCCATGCGCTCGACGCCGGCGCGGACAATGGCGGCGCAGTCATCGATGAGACCGTTGACGAGAAAGACCTTGGCGCCGAAGAGAGCCGCCTCACAGCGATTCACCTCGGGCGTGTCCTCGGGCATGAAGACGAAGGCCTCAAGCCCGGCCCGGGCGCAGTAGGCGGCCAAAGCCCCGCCGGCGTTGCCCGCCGTCGGGATCGCCAGGCGGGTCAGGCCGAGTTCCTTCGCCCGGCTCACGGCCACGGACAGGCCGCGACTCTTGAACGAACCGGTGGGCAACTGCGATTCGTCCTTGATGGAGAGGTGTTCGAGGCCGAAGCGCCGCGCCAGCGCCGGGCAATCGAGCAGCGGACTCATCCCTTCGCCCAGCGTTACGATGTTGGCGTCGTCCTCGACGGGCAGCAGTTCGCGGTAGCGCCACATCGTCGGCGCGCGCGCGAGCAGAGAGTCCTTGCGCATCGCCGACGCGACGGCGGTAAGGTCGTAGCGCACCCACAGCGGCCGGCCCGCGTGCAGCGTCTGCGGCACATGGTGCGGCAAGAGCACGCCCGGCTCAATCGCCGATTCGAGATGGGTCACAAACGATGATGCAGGCGTCATGGGGCGGAGTGTAGGTCTTGACCGCCGGGGTAACGCTTTACGCGCCCGTCCCGCGGCGACGGCGCCGCGGCGGGGCGGGCATGAGCGGCGACGTCAACTGCTCGTAAAGCGCGAATAGAAACTCAAGGCGCAGCCGCTCAGTCGCGAAAGGCTGGCGGCGGTAGCAGGCGTCTACGGCGCGGTCGAGGCGGGTGTGCGCCTGCCGCAATGTCAGCGGCATGGCGTCGGCGTCGTAGAGGTCTGCCAGCGTCGCGTTGGGGAACCGCGCGCGGGCGTCGAGCACGGCCTGCGCCGCCTCCTCGACGCGCCGCTGCTTTGCATCGCTGACATCCTGCGCCCAGGGGAAGTTGTTGTAGACGAGTTTGCCGGAATAGCGGTAATCTGATTTCAGTCGCCCGCACACCTGCCGCACCCACGCCATATGCATCGCGGAGTGCAAAACCCCGAAATGATAGAGCGATGCGTCCGAAACGATGAGGCAACTGTCGCCTGCCATTTCCTTTGGGGGCACGTAACCCATCGGGATGTACTGGCGGCGTTCGGACGTGTGTCTCGGGATGAGAAGGTAGCGGCGTCGCGGGAGATTCTCGACATGCCAGCGCGTGGGCATTTCTGCAAGTCGGCGGGTCGGCTCGCTCCGGCTGGCGAGCCGGAATTGTCTCACCGCGCGGACCCGCTCCATGACCATCGGCATCCGCCGAAGTTCGTCGGGCGCGCCGTCGGCAAGCCAGAGACACCAGCGCGGGCGGCGATTGAGGAAGTCGTCCGCCCCCCAGAACTTGCGGAAGTAGGGCCGCGCAGCCGGCTCGCCGGCCAGGAACACCCGCTTCTCCTCCGGCTTGAACAGGTAGTTCCCATCGTCGATCGGCTTGTTCCCGATGCCGATCGGCGGCGACGGGCACAGCGGCTGACTGCGGTTCTGCACGGCGCGGTCCGGACCGGCGACCAGGTACGGACCGATGTTGCGCGCCGCGATGATCGTCGGTTGCTCGGCGTCCGTTTCGTAGTCGTAGATTCGTCGGCCGTTGCGGACCGCAAGCCCCCAGCCGATGATCACCACGTGAACGTGCGCCCGGCCGCGCGCTTCACTGATCCACGCGAAGGTCCGGTGCGCAAAGTGAATCGTCGCTCCCATCCGGAACAACGCGTTCCAAAGCGCGCCGACCTGCTCGCCCTGCGTAATCGAGTTGGTTGAGACGAACGCGATGCGCACCCTGGGGTTGGCCCGAGCATATTGTGCCGCCTTGAAGTACCACCCCGCGACGTAATCCAACACGCCCCCGTGGGGCAGTCCATTCATCAGCGCGGCGAGGTCGCTGCGCTGATCCGCCGTCAGGTGCTTGGCTCCGACGAAAGGCGGATTCCCGAGAACGTGGGTGCAATCCTCCGCGGGCAGGATGTCGTTCCAATCGATGCGCAGGGCGTTGGCGTTGACGATGTGCGGCGAGCGGGTCAGGGGGGTCGTCGCCTTCACCTGTCCGAATCGCTCGAAAAGTTCCGCGTTCATCTGGTGATCCATGAGCCACATGGCGACCTCGGCGATGCGCACGGGCCACTCCTGGATTTCGATGCCGTAGAACTGGCCGACGTTCAGCCGCGCTTCGGCGCGGATGTCCGCCTCCGTCGGGTTGTCGCCGTACCGAGCCTGGATGATGTCCATCTCCAGCCGGCGCAACTCGCGATAGGCGATGACGAGGAAGTTCCCGCAGCCGCACGCCGGGTCGAGGAAGCGCATCTCCCCGAGCTTGCCGTGGAGGCGAGCCAGCGCCGGCCGGTCGCTGCGGATGGCCTCAAAGCGCTCGCGCAGTTCATCGAGGAAAAGCGACCGGATGAGTTTGAGAATGTCGCGCTCGGAGGTGTAGTGCGCCCCGATCTGGCGGCGCTGCGGCCCTTCCATGATCGACTGAAAGAGCGAGCCGAAAATCGCCGGGCTGATCTTTTCCCATCGGAATCGACAGCAGTCGAGCAGCGCTTCGCGCATCGTGGCGTCGAAGTCGGGGAAGCGCAGTTGCTCCGCGAAGAGTTCGCCGTTGACGTACTCCAGGGATGCCAGGTCTTCATCAAGCGTGCGCTGGCGCTGCTCCCTGGGGGCGTTGAGCACGTCGAAGAATCGGCTCAATTGTGCGCCGAGGTCCGAGCCGTCTTCGCGCGTTCGATGCACGATGAACTGCGAGAACGCCTCGGGCTCGAAGATTCCCGTATCCTCCGAGAAGAGGCAGAAGAGAACGCGCACCATGAAGCGCTGAAGGTCGTGTCCGGCGTATCCGGCGTTCCTGAGCCGGTCGTGGACGTTTGCCAGTTTCTGCGTGGCTTGAAAGTTCGCCGGGTCTTCGGGGTCGACGCGGCGCGTCTCGTATCCCGCGATGAAGGCGAAATGGCGGATGCCGTCGGGGAGTTGAGCGAGCGGAAACTCGATGGTCTGCGCCGTCGGCTCGGCCGCCTCGAGGTCGTGCAGTGCGATGCGGGCGAAGTCCGAGACGAGGATGTAGCGGGGGGCATCTTCGCCGCGCCCGTCCGTATGCAGGCTCTGAATGTACCCGATCGCCTGCGTATGGGCCTTGTCGAGGTTGCCGCCGCGCGACTTGTGCTCGGCGATCAGTTTGCCCCGCCAGAAGAGGTCGATGAAGTCATAATCGCCGCCGAGGTTCCGCACCGGCTCCTCGAACGAGGCGACCGTCCGCCGGCGCCTGCCGAAGACTTGAAAAAACTCGTTCCAGAAGGTCTGAGCCTCGGCCCGCTCTCGCTGCGCGTCGGACCATTCCCGCACGAAGGCGGTGGCGCGCTGGCGGATTTCGTTCCACGAGAGGGGCACGGCGGCGGAGTATAGGGCACGCCCCGGTGGCGCTCGCGCCGCCGACTTGCCATCGAGTCGCGATCCTGATCGACGGCCAAGCCGCCTACCGCGACGGCTCGGGGTCGGTGCCGAGGCCGTTCCAGAGGGAGTTGTTGCCACGGTTGTGGGCGACCTGGTTGCGATCTTCATCGAGCACGACGTAGCCGAGTTCGGCGAGGGTCATGTTGGCGGCGTGTCCGTCGAGGAAGGCGACGGCGCCGCGCTGCTTGTGGCGCGCCTCGACCGGGGACATTCCGCTGCCCTGCGCGAACTTCTGGGCGTTGTTGCGCTTGGTGTCCAGTCGCGGCGGGTCGAGCGTGTAGGAGTGCTCGCCCCGCTTGCCGGACTCGGCGAAGACGCTCTGGTTGCCGAGACTGCCGGCGATGCAGATGGTCCGGTCCCACGTCTTGATGAGCGAGAGGCGGACGGGGAAGTTGTCGTAGTGCGGCCGGGGGTTGTCCACGCGGCTGTTGCCGAGGTAGTGGTAGTTGTAGCCGTAGGAGCCGTTGCGGGCGGCGTCCACGTTGCCGCTCGAGCCGCCGAGGTCGGCGAGGGTGTGGTTGGGGTCGAGGAAGACGGCATTGTCGAGGCGAGGAAGCGGCGCGCCGGTGGTGATGATGTTGCGATCGGCATCGCTCGCGGCTTTGAAGGGGTAGCCGACGTAGTCGCCGACGAACCAGTGCCAGCGGGCTTCGAGCCGCTGCGACTTCTGATGCCGCTCGCCGGGGGGCAGGCGGACGGGGATGAGCGCTTCCCAGTCGTTCATGTAGTGGTGCAGCCCTTGGCCGAGCGAGCGCACGTTGGTGAGGTTGACGGCGGCGCGGCCGGCGTCGCGGGCGCTGCTCAGGGCGGGAAGGAGCAGGCCGACGAGCAGGGTGATGATTGAGATGACGACGAGGAGTTCGATGAGGGTGAAAGCGCTTCGGATCGTGGAAGGAACAGACCGGTGCATGGCAGCCTCCTTGGCAGTTGGGGGCGAGGCGGGCATGACAAGGCCACACCTCGATTGACTGTTGGAGGCTATTTTATTGAGAACGAGTCTCAATATCAATAGGAAAACCACCCTGAAACACCGCCGGACCAGCCCGCGCGCACGGGCAGCCGGGCCACCATCCTCATGACTTGCAACCGGCCCGAATCACGTCGCTCGGACAGGCTGACATCTCGTGGTTGAGGCGCTGGTCTCTGCGGCGGCGGCTACTGATCGAAAGGCTCAACGTCGCTGAGTTCGCAGGTGGCGAGATCGATGAGTTGCAGGAACCCGCCGCAGGCGTTGGGGCCGGAGTACCTGAACAGCGTCCCGGAGCCGTTGGAGCCCGAAGGCCCGACGTGGACGGCCTGAATGCCTCCACGCCCGAGGCCGGTCTGAGTGCCGGCGCAAGCGTGGATCGACGGAATGATGAACGTCCCTCTGTTGCCGGCCCAGAGGAGGGCGATCTGGCTGCGAGGCGAAGCGCCGCTCCAGGACACGACGACCGAACCGGCGTCCGGGCACGAGGACGCAACCTCCAACACCGGCTGAGCCGTGGCCCCGGACGCCGTGCAAAGAGCGACCGCCGCGGCCGCAACTACACCGAGACCCCTGGCCTGATGATCACGCATGACGAATTCCTCCGATCCGGGCGATAGGGTCGTCAAGACCCCTCCCCTGTGCAGGATTCTGAGGGATTACCACCCAACACCGATCATGCGAACCGCTGCCGCGTGCGCCGGCGTTGAAAAGGGAGAGCGGGCAATCCCCGTCATCTCATGTAAACAGAACGCGAATACCATGCAAAGTATTGCGAAAACTTTTGGGCCAACGGAAGAACAGCGTCAGCGGCCCGGTTGGGCGTCCGCGACCCCGCCATCGCCTGAGCAGACGTCGTCGGCCCCGGGGCCGAAGGTGATGGCGTTTTTGCCCGACTGCTTGGAGAGCATGGCGTTGAGGTCGGCCTGCTCAAGGAGCGAGGCTACGTCGGCCCCATCCCAGGGGAATGTCGCCAGGCCGCCGGAGATGGTCAGCGTTCCCGGCGCCTCGGCGGAGAGTTTCGGGAAGCGGTGGCGGCAGATCTGCTGCTGGAATCGACGCGCGATCTTCTGAATGTCATCGGGGTGGCTGCTGCCTCGCTCGCGCTGACCCTCCGGGTCGTGGAAGATGACGACAAACTCATCCCCGCCGATGCGGCAGACCCGGTCGTTGGGGCGGATGACGCTGCGCAAGAGCCGCACCGTCTCGATGAGAATTTCATCGCCGGCGGCGTGGCCGTAGCGGTCGTTGTACTGCTTGAAGTCGTCGATGTCGAAGAGGAGCAGACTGACGCACTGGCGCTGCGCGCGGGCTTCGTCGATGGCGTGTTCGAGGTACGTGTCGAAGAAGCGGCGGTTGCAGGCGCCGGTGAGTTGATCCGTCATCGCCTGCCGGCGCAATTCGCCCACGGTGCGCGCCAGGTGGAGCCATGGCGCCAGCCAGTCGGCCCAAGGCTGGAGTTGTGGAGTGTCGGGCGCGGCGCCGGCGTTGCTTCGCGGTCGTTCCGGCGGACCGATCAGCCAGCCGAGGCGGATCGGCCGCGCCGCGTCTCCGGGCGATCGCGCGGTGATTTCGGCGGATGGGGCCGTGGATGATGGGGCCGCGTCAACGCGCAGACCCGTCCAACTCGTCTCCTGCTCGATGAGGCGCAGAGCACAGGGCGCCACGTCTTCAGGACGGTGCAGAATTGCTTCGACCAGATCGACGTCTCCGAGCGCGGCATCCATGGGGAGATCGTTCACGCGCGTGGAAGGCGCAGGAGTTGGAGGCGACGAAGACGCAAGCGCGTCAACCTCTCGCGCGCCGATAGTCTCGTGATCATCGTTGATCTCATCCCCGCGTGAAAGGCGCTGTCCGGCGATGGCGGATTCGAGTTCCGCGCCGCTCAAGGGAGTCGTCAGAAAGGAATCAAACCCGTTGCCGTCGGCGGCGAAGCGCGATGAGCCGTCGGAGATGGCGATCAACTCCACGCCCGGGTCGATGCGCCGCACCGCCTCGACGAAGGCGCCCGACTTGACCCCCAGCGCCTCGAGCGAAGCGACAACGGCGTCGGGTCCGTTGAGCACCCCGGCCTGAACGAGTTCGCCGATCACATCGTACATGTGCCGCGCCAGCGTCGTCGGCCGATGCGTCGCTCGAGCGACCGACTCGATGATCGCTTCGCTGCCGAGGACGATGATGCGGCCGCGACCGGCGCGGCGGTCGGGCGCGGCGCGGGCGTCAGGCGCAGGGGCGGGCGCGGGTCGGGTGGTGGGCGGCCGAGGCGGGTTCATGCGGCGCCTCCCGCGCGCGGCGGCTGGTCGGACTCGTCGGCGTCGCCGAGCAGCAGCGCGAGTTCCTCATCGGTGATCAGCGGCTCGCGGCTCGTCTCGTGCTCGGATATTTCAGCGTCCGGCGAGGCGAGGTCAGGCGGCGCGGGGCGTGACGCATGGGCACGTGCATCATCCTCATTGTGTGGAGTGAGGCGCAGGGGGGGCCGGGCGCGGCGCACGACGATTTCAGGTCTTGGCGTTTCACGTTCGTTCGACGATCCGGTGCGGCGCGGCGCGGCTGATCCATTCGCCGAGGCCGCAGGTCGGCTCGACCCGCCGCGTTGAATCATCCGCAGACTCGGATCGGCCTCCTCCTCGAAGGTCGCCGCCGCCACCGTCGGCATCGAACGCGCGATGCACGCGAGGAGTTCATCGCCGTCGACGAAGTCTCCCGGCGCCACGAGGATGAAGATCAGCGATGGAGGTGCGGAACCGGCGTCCGCCGAACCGCTTCGATGAAACGACGCATGATCGACTGCGAACCGCTGGCGGTGCTCGATGAGGCAGCGGCCGAGTTCGGCCAGCGCGAGAATGGCTTCGTGCTCGAGGCGCACTTCGACGCCGCGACGGCGGAAGGAGTCGATCAGCGCCTCCGGAGCACAGCGAGCGCGATGCACGAGCACCACGCATCGGGCCGCGCGCGGCGACGCCTCCGCAGACCCGCTGCGGCCGGCGCCGATTTCAAGAGGGCCGTTTCGCTCCGCCATGACCAGATTCTACCACGCGTGGCGGAGAAACCCGCCTCAAACCTCAGAAATGCGTGTAGTCCAGGATTATGGCACTCGAATCGTGCCCGACGTGAATCGGCGCGAAGTAAGTCACCCACGCGCAGCGTGCAGCGCCTTTCGCCCCGGAGGGGCGCAGGAATGTAGCCACGGGTGCGGCGAGGCGCGGGCGCATCCCCGCGAGCGGAACCCGTGGTTGGCGAACCGCCGCGATGGACCGGCCCCGGCAGGGGCCGCGGAGGCTCACGCATCTCGTTGGACGCCAGGCACGGAGTTGATCGCGCCGCTGCACTTCGATCGTTTCCATCGCCCCGTCCGGGGCGAGATGTCGCGAGGGGCGCTCACTTCCACGGGTTCCGCTCGCTGCGCTTCGCTCCACCCGTGGCGACACTCCGCGACTCCTCCGGAGTCAAATCCAGGATGCAGCAATCCACTGGACATGCCATAATCTTGGACTACACCCTCGCACGCCCGGTGGCATGGCGTTGCGCTTCGCGTCGCTATGCCGAACGTGCAAGGGCAGTCGAACGCACTTGCCACAGCTGC
>Ga0326597_10000976_pt1 | contig 47883 bp, 47 predicted proteins | sample RVTome_12_FD_203789 | JGI IMG/M metagenome (GOLD analysis project Ga0326597, IMG submission 203789) | Soil microbial communities from uranium-contaminated site in the Upper Colorado River Basin, Wyoming, United States - RVT100D185 | ecosystem: Environmental > Terrestrial > Soil > Contaminated >...
GGAAGGCACGCGGTAGGCTCTTGATCGTCGCTCTTTGCGGCATTGGGGGGTGCTCCTTGCTGTGGATCTTGACAACCCACGGAGTACCCTCCTCTCACCGCCTGACACAAACTCTCGTACATCACCGCGCTCAGTTGCGCATTGCCGTGGCGACCGGCACATGGCTACAGTGAGGGCCACGGGCACGCCCGGTATCGCTTCGCTGGAGGACGACCATGGGCTTCGATCTGCTGATCAAGAACGGCACGGTGGTGGACGGCTCGGGGGCGCCGCGCTTCACCGCCGACGTCGGCGTGCGTAACGGCCAGATCGTCGAGATCGGCCGTATCTCGGGCACGGCCCGGCGCGCCATCGATGCCGACGGGCTGATCGTCGCGCCCGGCTTCATCGACGGGCACACGCACATGGACGCGCAGGTGGCCTGGGACGCGCTGGGCAGCTGCTCGTGCTGGCATGGCGTCACCAGCGTGCTGATGGGCAACTGCGGCTTCGCGCTGGCCCCCTGCAGGCCGGAGGCGCGCGAGTGGTACGCGCGCTGCCTGGAAGCGGTCGAGGACATTCCCACCGAGGCGATGCTGGCCGGGATCGACTGGACCTGGGAGACCTTTCCCGAATACCTGGCCACGGTCGAGCGTTTGCCCAAGGGCATCAACTACGGCGCCTATCTCGGCCATTCGGCGCTCAGGATGTACGTGATGGGCGATCGCGCGCTAAGCGAGCCCGCCAGCGCCGACGATATCGAGGCGATGGTTGCCGCCGTCAGGGAGGCGCTGCGCGCCGGGGCCATCGGCTTCTCGACCTCCCGCGCCTCCACCCACGTCACCCCGGACGGCTCGCCAGTGGCCAGCCGCATCGCCGAATGGGCGGAGATCGACCGCCTGGCGGGGGCGATGGGCGAGCTCGGCGCCGGCACCTTCCAGATCGGCCCCGATCTCTCCAGCGGCCCGGCGCATCGCACGTTCCTCGGGCGCCTGCAGCAAGTGGCGCTGGAGAGCGGCCGGCCGGCGATGTTTGGCACCATCTCCACGCGCCAGGGCAACGACCCGAACAGCTGGCAGTACCAGACCGACTTCATCGACGAGAGCGTCGCCAAGGGCGCCCGCATGTGGGGGCAGACCACGACCAAGTCGATCAACGCCATCTTCTCGCTGAAGTCCTACCTGCCGTTCGATGCGCTGCCGAACTGGCGCGAGGTGCGCGGCCTGCCGCTGAAGGAGCAGAAGCGCCGCCTGGCCGACCCCGAGGTGCGCGCCCGGCTGGTCGCCGACGAGGCCAGGATGAAGCCGCGCGACAACGTCTTCCAGGGCGGCGGTGCCGCCACCACGGACCCGCGCAAGCCCGATTACGCCAACCTGTTCGCCATGCGCGGCATCGACTGGGACGACCCGACCATCGAGCAGCTCTCGCGCGAGCGCGGGAAGCATCCGGTCGAGGTCATGCTGGATCTCAGCCTGGAGAACGAGAACCAGGTCTACGTGCAGCCGCTGGTCAACGAGTCGCCGGAGGCGGTGCTGGGCATGCTGCGCCACCCGCGCACGCTGGCCACCTTTTCCGATTCCGGCGCCCACGTCTGCCAGGAGATGGGCTCCTCGCTGCAGACCCACATGCTCAGCTACTGGGTCAGAAAACGTCACGAGTTCACCCTGGAGGAGGCGGTCAAGATGCTGACCGCCGACAATGCCGACGCCTGGGAGATCACCGACCGCGGCCGGGTCAAGGCCGGCATGGCCGCCGACCTGGTGATTTTCGACGAGGGCGGGATCAAGCCCTGCCTGCCGACGGTGGAGAGCGACCTGCCTGGCGGCGCACGGCGCCTGGTGCAGAAGGCCGAGGGCATCGCCTACACCCTCGTCAACGGCGTGCCGACCTTCGAGGACGGGATGCCCACGGGCGAGCGTCCGGGCCAGGTCATCAAGGGCCCGCTCGCCGGCACCGGCTGAGCGCGGTGCGCGATCCAAGCACGGCCTCGACGGCCGCGTGCCGAGGCGTCTAAGGGGCTAGCGTGTTGCCCTCGGCGTCGGCGGCTTGATGCGCCGCCCCCCGTTGCGGGACGAGGCCGGGCGCAGCACGGATCAGAAGCGGATCACCTGATGCGTGATGCTGCACAGGTCCAAGGAATAGCTTCTGACCGCATGGCCAAAGGCAGGGCCGAAGAAATCCTCCAGACGAAAGGCGCCGGCGACGATGGCGACCAGGGTCAGGGCGTAGCGGAAAACCTGGCTGTCGGCGAACATGGCTTTACTTGCCGAGTGCTGTCGGATGGATGCGGGCGGAGGCCATCAGCGGGCGATGCAGAGGCTGTGCAGGTGCTGGCAGAACTCCAGCTCCAGCCCGCCGAAGATCGAGCTGAGGTCGGCGCCGCTAACCGGCCCGATTTTCGACCGTCAGGACATAGCCGACGCCGCGGACCGACTGGATCAGCTGCGGCTCTTTGGGATGGTCGCCCAGCTTGCGGCGCAGCCGGCTGACCTGATTGTCGATCGAGCGGTCATAAGGGCTCCACTCGCGCCCGTGCAGCTGTTCGATCAGCTGGTCGCGGGTCAGCACACGGTTGGGTCGTGTGGCAAAAATGGCGAGAAGGTCGAATTCCGCGGTGGTCAGCGGCACCGCCTCGCCACTGGGCGAGGTCAACTTGCGCGCCGTCAGATTGAGCGTCCATCCGGCGAAGCCGACGATGCGTTCGCCATCGGCCTGGCCGGCCTTGACGGTCGACCGGGCCCGCCGCAGTACGGCGCGGATCCGCGCCGTCAGCTGGCGCAGGTCGCAGGGCTTGGCCACGTAGTCGTCGGCGCCGAGCTCAAGGCCGACGATCTCGTCAACCTTGTCGCCCGAACCCGTCAGCATGATGATGCCCGCGTTGGTGACCTGCCGCAGGTAGGTGGCCAGGCTGAAACCGTCCTCGCCGGGAAGATTGAGATCGAGGACGACGAGATCGACGCTGTCGCGCCCCAACACCTCTCGCATCGCCCGCCCATCTTCGGCCGTGCTGACCTGAAAGCCGATCTCGCTCAGATAGTCGCTCAGCGCGCTCCGGATGTCGGGATCATCGTCGACAATCAGCAAATGCGCCTGCATGCCGGCAGCCGGCTTTGCGGAGTTCGTCTCCACGGCACCCTCTCTTCGCGTCGCCGGCTGGCCCCCGTTATCTGGCCGGTGAGTCCGCCTGCCGCGGGTCCGTTATCCGTACCTCACGACGGGCACTCGATGGACGGCGAAGCCGCCGGACGGTCGATGACCTGGGCGCCACTATACCCGATGTCGTCGAGGATGTTGACTGGAATACCAGGGGTCGGTGCGTTGCGCCTGGCGCCGTCTCGGAGCGCGATTCTAGACGCGCGATGGCCTCGGCGGCGGGGGGGCCGGCGGCTGGACGTGTTTACATGCCGCTCCCGCTGGCTGGCCTGATCGTCCAGGCCCAAGTCGCCGCCTGCGCAGGTCGCGCTCGGCATCAGTCGGGCGTGTCCGACCCCGCCAAGGCCGTCACGCCGCTAGTAGGCGAGATCATGCGCGCTTCGTGCCGGCCGGCCCTCCCGGCTCTGCCGCGAGTGGCCCTCGCCGGGCCGCAGCGTCGACTGCCGCCCCGCTCCCGACCGGCTGTTTGCATCGGCACGCTCGCTCGGCCCAGGGTTGAACGCACCGCGCCGAGACCCCATAAGAGCCAACAGATCGTTGCTGCGCAACGCCTTGCTGAAATAGTAGCCCTGGCCGCAGTCGCAGCCCAGGTCGCGCAGCAGATCGAGCGCTGCCGCATCTTCGATCCCTTCGGCGCAGACCGTCAGTTCCAGTCCTTTGCTCAGCGTCACCACCGACTTGACGATCGAGAAACTGTCCCTGTTGGTGGCCAGGTCCTGGACGAATTCCTTGTCGATCTTCAGTTCGCTGAACGGCATGCGGTGCAGCTGGCTGAGCGAGGAGTAACCGGTCCCGAAGTCGTCGATGGCGAGCCGAAAACCCTTCAGGCGCAGGCGCGTGAATACCTCCATGGCCTGCGTCACGTCGGCCATGGCGCTGCTCTCCGTCACTTCCAAGGTGACGCGCTCAGGGGCCACGCCGTGCTCGCGAGCCAGCGCATGCAGGCGATCCGGCAGCTCCGAGTCGGCGAAGAATTGTGCCGGCAGGTTGATCGCGACCGGAATGTCGTAGCCGCTGGCGCACCACGACTTGAACCGTCTGAGGGCGCTGTCGACGACGTAATCGGTCAAGCTGATGATCAGGTCGGTGCGTTCGGCGATGGGAATGAAGTCGGCCGGCATGATCAGGCCGTGCCGCGGGTGTTCCCAACGCGCCAGCGCCTCGACCCCGAGGATGACTTGGTTCTTCTTGCGGGTGAGGTCGATCTTGGGCTGGTAATAGAGTTGCAGCTCCTGCTCTTTCAAGGCGCGGGCGATCTCCGAGGCCGTGACGCGCGGCTGCCTTTCCAGACCCTCGCGCAGGATCGGCAGTAACGCCTCGACGGGGATCGGTTTCTGCAGGATGTGGGTGACGGCGAGGCCCTTGCTTTGACCCAGTCGCCGGGCGGTTTCCAGGATCTTTCGGTCGGCGCCGCTGGCCAGCACGATCGTCGCCGAAACCTTGTCGTTGGCGAGAACGCGCAGCAATTCGATGCCGTCGGTGTCCGGCATCTGCAGATCGAGCATGATCAGCGCCGGATCGAGCTGACGGCACAACGTTCTGAATTCCGCCGCGGAGCGCGGCACGGCGACCTCGAAGCCGATACTTTCCGCCACATCCTTGATGAAGGTGCAGATGTCCGGCTCGTCGTCCATCACGATCAACCAGGGCGCCACGTTCGACTGCTCTGTCATCGTCTCAACCCCACTGTGTCGCCCCACGTCGACGCACCGCATCCCCCGGCGCCCCGGCGGCGCGCGACGCTTTTTTCAGAGTTGCGAAGAGGCCGCGGTCCCCCCGCCCCGGCCGAGCCGCTCGATGAATGTTGCGCAGGAAACTTCTGCAAACAGACGCACGAAGACATCAACTCCCCCGCGTTGTAGGTTCTTGTGAACCGCCAATACCCGCGCTTTTGCGATCCTGCCGGCCGCAACGTGACTTTGGCGGGACAATGAAGTGTCAAATAAGTGTCAGGCCCGGCGCTGCTTTTCGCCTTGCCCCGCCTGCGGCTTCCGCGGCGACGCTGGCGAAGGGGGCAGTCGCCCGCCCGCGGCCATGCTCGCCACGATGGTCGTCGAACTCCGCTCCGCGACCGCCCGCCCGGTACCATAAAGCGCCTCCGCCGCGATCTCATCGATCGCGCCCTACTTCTGCGGCACCCTGGTCAACACTAATGGACTAACTAAAATACGATGACGCGGTACGCGGGGAAGACATATAGGGGAATCCCCTTACTTTTGGACGAAATCCCCTTAGTCACTAAATTAAATGCCCCTAAAAGGGTACAGAGTCAAGAGCCGTGACCCATTGGCCACGGCTCGCTCGTCCGAACGGCGAAGCGCTGTCCGCGGTTTTAGGTGGCGGAGGCCACCAGGCCGACGCAGATGGCGTAGCGCACGAGCCCGGGGATATCGTGGATGCCCAGGCGCTGCATCAGCTGGGCGCGGTGGCTTTCAACAGTCTTCATGCTGATGTTCAGCCGGGTCGAGATCTCGCGCGCGCTCCGGCCCTCGGCAATGAGCTGCAGGACCTCGCGCTGGCGGCGTGTCAGCTGCTCGAACGGCGAGGCCTGTGTGATGCGGCACTTCAGAAACCCGTCGATTACGCCCTTGGAGACAGACGGGCTCAGATATTTTTCACCGCGCACGGCCGCGAAGACGGCGACCGCCAGTTCCTGGGCCGCGGAATCCTTGATCATGAAGCCCGAAGCGCCGGCGCGCAGCGTCCGCAGGACGAAATCCTCGTTGTCGTACATGGAGAGGATGACGACCCGGACCTTGGGGAATTTCTTGATGATGCGGGCGGTCGCCTCGATCCCGTTCAGGCTGGGCATGGAAATGTCCATCAGCACTACATCCGGGGCAAGCGCGGCCACCTGCTCGATCGCCTCTTGGCCATCCCGAGCCTCGCCGACGACTTCGACCCCGTCGAGATTGGCGAGCAAAGCACGCAACCCCGAGCGCATCAGGGCGTGATCATCGGCGAGCACGACGCGAAGTTTGCTTGCCATCCGTGCCCTGGCACCCTCGGTTCGTGCCGGCACGATCTGTTTTTATTGTTCGGATCGGGCCGGGAAGTTCATTGATGGGGAAAGCTGGCGATGATCGTCACGCCGCTCCCTGGGGCAGCGTCAACGACCAGCGTTCCGCCCGCCAATAGCGCTTGTTCTTCCATTCCATGCAGTCCAAAGCTGGTATTTGCACTGCCCACCAAGGATTGCCGGCTGACGTCAAAGCCCACCCCATCATCGCGAATAGAAAGAATAATCATATCCCGAATTGATTGCAAATCGACCTCGACAAGCCTCGCCCGCGAATGGCGCACGACGTTGGCCAAGGCTTCCTGCGCGATACGATAGCAGGCGGTCTCGACCTCTGGCTGCGCTCTTTTGATCTCCTGCAGGCCATAAAACTGCATGTTGATCCCGGTCCGCTCGGCCAGCCGCGAGACGTACCACTGCAGCGCCGACTGCAGCCCCAGTTGATCCAGGATCGGCGGCCGCAAGTCCAAGGCCAGATCGCGAAGCTGCCGCAGCATGTCGTCCAGGATTTCGACGCTGTCGTTCAGCCATTTCGGGTCCAGCGCCTTGGCGCCGCGCTGGCGGGCGATGTCGATGCCGAATTTCAGCACCGTCAGGCTCTGTCCCAGCTCGTCGTGCAAGGTATGGGCGAGCTGACGCCGCTCTTCCTCGCGGACCTCCAGCAGGCGCCGCGATAGGGTCCGCAATCGCGCCGCCAGCTCGCGCTGCTCGGCGTTCGCGCGCATGCGGTCGGTAATGTCGCGGGTGACGCCAAAGAAGCCGCAAACGGCGCCATCGGTGTCGAAAATCGGCTCCGTGCGGCCTTCGACATGGCGCACGCTGCCGTCCGGACGGCGGATGCGAAAAGCGAAATCGTAACCGCGCCCCTCGGCGATGGCGCGGCGCCGGCTCTCTCGGCCACGCTCTCGATCCTCCTCGTGGATCGCCTCGAGCACGCGCGCGTAATTCCAGGGCTCGTGCTTGGGCAGACCGAAAATCCGGCGCAGCCCCTCCGAGCCCTCGTAGGAGGCGGAGCGGAGATCGACGACCCAATGGCCAATGTGGCCGAGCCGCTGCACCTGCTCCAGCTGCCGTTCCCTGAGCTGCAGCCGTTCAAAGGCCGCCGGCTGGGCCTCGGCGTCGACGAAGCCGAAATGGAACTTGTCGCCTTCCGCCGTGGCCAAACGGCTGATCGCGACGTTGAACGATAGCATCCGGCCGTCCGGATGGCAGGCTTGCAGGGCCAGCGAGGTTTCGCTCCGCCCGCGGGCATTGCTCTCTCTCAGCTCCGCCATCGCCCGGCGAAAGGTCTCGCGGCACGACGGCGCCAGCAGAAGCGCCAGTTCCCGGCCGATGATCTGTCCGCCATTGCGACCAAGCAGCACTTCGGCCGCCCGGTTCACCGCTTCCACGACACCGCGGCCATCGGCGATAATGGTGCCGAGCGGCGCCACGCCGGTTGCCGCCGCGGCGTGGCTCTCGCCGACGCTGCAGCCGACCCGCGCGCTCGTGCCGGAGCGCCGCCCCCTGCCCAAGGACTTCAGCATCCCAACCCTGTACTGCGTGGTGGCCGGTCGACGGCCACCATGCCCCTTGCCTCCCGCCGCCTAATTCCGCCGGCACTCGGAATTTGTGGTCGACTCGAAAGACTAAACTTATCATCCTCATATATAAGCTATTTCGCAATCAAAATTAATTTGAGCGAGGCAGCGATCGAAGTTGCATTCACCGACTGCCGTCCGCCGGCCTGCGGTCCTCGCCCGCCCGCGTGGGGGCTCCTCGCTGAACAACAGATCGCCAAAATGGGGGTGGAAAAGGCCGTCCAGGCCGCGTTCGAACGCCGTGGCGCCGACGCGCCGGCGGGCCGCCTTAGTAGAGAGCGAACGTGCGCATTTCGATGCTTACGCGAATCCTCGCGTCCGCGCGGCTGGTCGGGTCGTCGAGCGCCTTTCCTTTGGTCAGCGCCCGCGCCTACGCGCCACCGCGCTGACGCCGGGGAGGCCGCGCTTCAGGCATCGAGGCGATAGACCCGTGCCGCGGTGTCATGGAACAGCAACGCCTTCTCCGCCGCCGTGCAGCCGGCCGCGATGCGTTTGAAGGTGTTCCAGAGCACGTTGTAGCTGCAGCTCACCTTGTCGACGGGAAAATTGGATTCGAAGAGACAGCGCTCCGGGCCGAAGTGCTCGAGGCAGTGCTCGTAATAGACCCGCGTCGCCTGGGCCAGTTCCTCGCTCGTCGGCGGACGCTCGCGGCGCTGCCAATCGAAGCCGTTGATCCTCATGTTGATGCCGCCCAGCTTGGCGGCCACATTGGGGCAACGGGCCAGCTCGGCGACGTCGCGCCGCCACTGCGGCAGGATCTCCTCGCGCTTGCCCGCGTAGGGGCCGATGCCGAGCGGCCCGCCGAAGTGATCGAGGATGATCGCGGTCTCGGGAAAAGCTCGGGCGAGATCGGTCAGGTCGGCGAGCTGCGGGTGGTAGCACCAGCCCTCGAAGCTGAGGCCGAGTGGCGCCAGCTGGGCGAAACCGGCGCGGAAGCCCGGCTGCAGGAACAGGCCCTCGGGCGGATTGGTGTGCGAATTGCGCACCTGATCGCTGGCATCCCAGCCGCCGCCATGACGGATGCCGCGAAAGCGCCCGCCGCCGGCGGCGATGTGCGCTTCCAGCACCGGCCGTACGGCCTCGCCCAGGGTCAGATCGGCGAAGCCGACGATGCCGGCGGCGACGCGTGTTGGCCCGTACTGGCCCGAGGCACTCATCGCCGCGATGCCGTTGACGAATTCGGTCTCGCCGAGCGGGCGCAGCTCCTTCGGGCCGGTGGCCCGGTACATCGCCGCGCACTCGATGAACACGGTCGAGACGACGTTGTGGCCGCTCGCGAGGTCGGCGAGGAGTTCGTCCAGCAGATAGCGGCTCTCCACCTGCTCGGCACGGAACTTCAGGCCCGGCGCATGGCTGGCGTCCCACAGGTGATGGTGCGGATCACAGATCGGCAGCTCCGGCTCCAGCGTCTCCTCGCTCACCAGAGCCAGCCATGCATCGTTGCTCGCCATTGCCCACCTTCGATCGCGGCTGAACTGTCAGCCAGAGCTTACGAAGATCGACGCCGCCGCGCCAGCCGATCCAGGCCGCCGCCGAGCCGCGCCTGGGCTTGGAGTACTGCCGAATCCTTGCGTCGAAACGCCGAACGGTTGCGAGATAATTCGAATTCTCTAGCTTTCCGCGCTACCGGCAGGGCCATGGATAGCGGCTTCAGCCGGGCGGAATAGTTCCCGGGCTCGCAACGTCTTTAGCAGTTGGACAAGCCACGTTTCAGAACCTCCGCTGGCCGCTCGGGGATTCGTCTTTTCGGGTACCCAGCGCGGCCATACGGCTCCGAGAAAGGAGCGATGAACGCCATGTCTATCAAGACCATTTTGGTGCCGTTCTCCGGGGACTCCGATACCCCGGCGTTGAAGGCCGCTCTCTCAGTTGCCAAGCATCTGCAAGCGCATATCGCAGGCTTGCATGTCGAGGCGAAGCTCGAAAGCGTGCGACCCGTGCCGGCGGTGAGCGGCATGGGGCAAGGTGCCTTCGGCATGGCGACGATGGGACGGGAGCTGGCGATGGCGGACCAGATGACCACCTCGGTGCGCCAACGCGATCAGGCCGCGCAGGCCATCAAGGCCGGATTCCTCATACTCTGCCGGGAGTGGGAGGTACCGGTGCTGGAAGAACCGGCGCCGGAGGACGAGCCAGTGTTGCCCTCGGTCAGTTACCGTCGCGAGACCGGCGACCTCCCCCGCATTGTCAGCGAGCATGGCCAGACTTGTGATCTGGTGGTCACCGAAAGCGCTTCGGTCTCAAGAGATGCGAAGCCGGCGCGGGCGATGATCGACAGCGCGCTGTTGCATTGCGGCCGGCCGGTCCTGCTGGCCCCCTCGAAGCCGCCCGAGAGCCTGGGCGGCCGGGTCGTGGTGGCGTGGAACGACAGTCCCCAGTGCTGGCGCGCGCTCAGCGCCGCCTTGCCTTTCCTGGCCAAAGCCAACGACGTCGTCCTGTTTCATGCCGGCGAAGACAGGGCCGAATGGCTGGCCGAGGAGAAGGCCGCGAACTATCTCGCATGGCACGGTGTCCGGGCGAAAGTCGAGCAGCATGATCCGGGGCCGGCCGGGGTGGCCGATTACCTGATGTCCCAGTGCGGCGAGCGCCAGGCGGGGCTGATGGTGATGGGTGCCTATTCGCATAGCCGCTGGCGCGAGCGGCTGCTCGGCGGCGTCACCCTCAAGGTGCTGTCGAACGCTGCGGCAACCCCGGTCCTTATGGTGCATTAGCGAAGGGGGTGCTGCCGCCCCGTGCGGTAACGCCACGACGCTGCGTTCGGGCGCCTGGGGGAAGAGATCGTCCGCCGCTTCATCTTCTCGCCAACGGATGCTTGGCAGCCGACGACGGCCACCATCGGCCGAGCCCGCGGCAAAGCCTTGCGCGGTAACAGCGAAGCTCGATCCGGCACCCCCCGGCCGCGCCCCGCTGGCCGGTCGTTGCGCCGAGCGCGGCAGATGCTATGAATGGGCACCACGTCACCGCCACAGGGGAGAAAACCCTCGACATGCGATACCTGCACACCATGGTCCGGGCCTCGAACCTGGACGCGACGCTGGATTTCTTCTGCGACAAGCTGGGGCTCGTCGAGGTCCGGCGGACCGAGAGCGAGAAGGGCCGCTACACCAATATCTTTCTCGCCGCTCCCGAGGACGCGGCCAGCGCCAAGGCGACCAAGGCGCCGCTCCTGGAAATCACCTACAACTGGGATCCCGAGGACTACACGGGCGGGCGTAACTTCGGCCACCTCGCCTTCCAGGTCGACGACATTTACGCGACCTGCCAGAAGCTGAAGGATGCCGGCGTGGTGATCAATCGGCCACCGCGCGACGGCTACATGGCCTTCGTGCGTTCCCCGGACAACATCTCGATCGAGTTGCTGCAACGCGGCGAAGCGTTGCCGGCGAAGGAGCCGTGGGCCTCGATGCAGAATACCGGCTCCTGGTAGGGCACCGCCGCTGTCGCCGCGGCTAGCCGCCCAGTTGCGGTGCCGCGGGCAGCGACATCAGCCAGCGGGCCAGCGCCGCCTGCCGGTCGAGGTCGTGCAGGAAGCAGAGGCGGGCCAGCTCGTCGGCTTCGTTGACATGACGGATTTCCGCGGGCACGGCGCCGAAGCCCTCCAAGGTCAGGACGACATAGGCGTCGGGCCGGACCGCGGCGACATCATGCATGACGACGCAAGCGCCGCCCGGCGAAATATCGCGGACGGTGCAACGATGTCGCTGCCCGGCGAGGCCGACCTGTCCCGGCTGGCTGGTGGTCCAGCGTATAAAGCGGCGGCGGGCGAAGCGCTCATCCCGCCAGCGCGCCAGCGGCTCCGCCTCGATCGCGCCGGCGGGCGCGGTCTCGTCGGCGACCGACCCGGCCAGCCCCGCCATCGCGGCATCGACCGACGCCTCCATGTCCTCGCACTCCAAGGGATCGCTGACCTCGTCGCCGGCCGCAACGAATTGCTGCAACCTGATACAGCGCGCGACGTCGAGCCTGCCGCGCACCTCCACCGTGGCGCCCGAAGGGACAAGAAACACGGTGTTACCGCAGGTCGGACACTGGACCTTCTCCATGGCTGATCGCCCTCTCGCCGACGCCGTCGGGATGTTTCCCGCGACGTTTCTCTTGATAATGACGAGACTAAAGCACGACTGCGGGCTGGCGCATCACCTGTTTGGGTAGAATTTTCCCCGCCAGGAGTAGGGCTGGCGCCACGGGGCGGCAATGTGGCGGCAGCGGTGGCGGCATGCTACGCTTGCCGGCAACAGGGGAGCGCCAGCCACAGCGCGGCCGGCACGAGAAGATAAGGGGCCGGTCTCTGCCGGCCCCATTTTTGTACGTGGCAGCGAAATCAGCGCGCGGCGGCCATCCGGTTGACGGCGCTGACGATGGCGCGCAACGAGGCGGTGACGGTGTTGGGGTGGATGCCGACGCCGTGGGCTTGGCCGCCGTCGCCGTTGGCCATCTTGATGAAACACACCGCTTCGACGTCGGAGCCGGCGCCGAGCGCGTCCTGGTGATAATCCAGAAATCGGGCATCGATGCCGCACTGCTCCTGCAGCGCATGCACGAAGGCGTCGATCGGGCCGTTGCCCGAGCCGCTGATCTCGCGGACTTGGCCGTCGACCTTGAGCGCCGCGGTACAGCTCACCACCTCGCTGCGGTGCGGGTCGGTGTTCAGGCGGTAATCGACCAGCTCAAAGGGCGCCCCGTTGTCGATGTAGCTCTCGCGGAAGCGGCGCCAGATCTCCTCGGCCATGATCTCCTTGCCAGTCTCGTCAGTGATCTCCTGGATGACGTGGGAGAACTCGACCTGCAGATCGCGCGGCAAATCGAGTCCGAACTCGGTTTGCAGCAGGTAGGCCACGCCGCCTTTGCCCGACTGGCTGTTGACCCGGATGATCGCCTCGTAGGAGCGGCCGACATCCTTGGGATCGATCGGCAGATAGGGCACCTCCCAGAGCTCACTGTTGCTCTGCTTCAGCGCCTTCATGCCTTTCTTGATGGCATCCTGGTGCGAGCCCGAGAAGGCGGTATAGACCAGCTCCCCGGCATAGGGGTGGCGCTGATGCACCGGCAGCTGGTTGCAGTATTCAGCGACCTCGATCGCGGCGTTAATGTCGGTGAAGTCCAGGTTCGGGTCGACGCCCTGGCTGAACATGTTCAAGGCCAAGGTCACCAGATCGACGTTGCCGGTGCGCTCGCCGTTGCCGAACAGCGTGCCCTCGATGCGTTGCGCGCCGGCCATGACGCCAAGCTCGGTCGCCGCCACCGCGGTGCCGCGGTCGTTGTGCGGATGCAGGCTCAGGATGATCTTCTCGCGTTCCTTGAAGTTGCGGTGCATCCACTCGATCTGGTCGGCGTAGTAGTTCGGCGAGGCCATCTCGACCGTCGCCGGCAGGTTGAAGATGATCGGTTTCTCCCGCGTCGGCCGCCAGATATCCATCACCGCGTGGCAGACCTCGAGGGCGTAGTCCAGCTCGGTCCCGGTGAAGCTCTCGGGCGAATACTCGAAACGGACGTCGGTGCCGCCCGCCTCCAATTCCGGCGTCAGCTCCTTGCACAGCGCGGCGCCGTCGGTGGCGATCTTCTTCACCCCCTCGCGATCCTGCGCGAAGACCACGCGGCGCTGCAGCGTCGAGGTCGAGTTGTAGAGGTGGATGATGACGTTGCGGGCGCCGCGGACCGCCTCGTAGGTGCGCCGGATCAGCTCCGGCCGCGACTGCGTCAGCACCTGGATGTAGACGTCGTCGGGGATCAGGTTGTGCTCGATGATGTGGCGGGAGAAGTCGTAGTCGGTCTCGGAGGCCGAGGGGAAGCCGACCTCGATCTCCTTGAAGCCGAGCCGGGTCAGGTGCTCGAAGAACTTCAGCTTCTTCTGGCGGCCCATCGGCTCGACCAGGGCCTGATTGCCGTCCCGCAAATCGACGCTGCACCAGATCGGCGCCTTGTCGATGGTGCGGGTCGGCCACTGCCGGTCGGGCAGGTCGATCTGCGGAAAAGGCTGGTATTTATGTGTGGCCATCTTTGCCATGGCGGCATCTCCACGCAACTCAGGCCGACGTGGCCCTCCGCCCGGAACGGAACCGGCACGCAACCTCGGCGGCGCCTGGTCGTAGGGCTCGGGTCGGAATCTGGGTGCTGATAGGCATTCGTCGGCAGTCTCAAGAAAAACGGGCGAATAGAACGGGTCGACCCCGGCCCTTGTTAAAGAGCCGGGCCGGTAAGTCGAAGCGCGCGCCGATCTCGAGTCTGCCTTGACATGGCGGGGGAAGTTAACGGCTTAAGCGCGGGGCGTCAATGGGATTGGCGCCGCCCTTATTCGCCGATGTAGGCGATCCGCCAGATCACGCCGCCGGCGTCGTCGGCGACCAGAAGGCTGCCGTCCTTGGCCACCGCCAGCCCCGCCGGCCGGCCCCAGACCTCGGCCGTGCCCGTGCCCCGGTGCCAGAAGCCGGTGGCGAAGCTCTCGTAGGCGCCGGCCGGCCGGCCGTTCGCGAAGCGTACGCGGGCGACCATGTAGCCGCGCGGCCGGGTGGCGTTCCACGAACCGTGCAGGGCGACGAAGGCATCACCGCGATAGGCTGCGGGAAACTGTGCGGCGTCGTAAAAGACCAGACCGAGCGGCGCCGTGTGCGCCTCGAACAGGAGGTCGGGCGGCCGGCTGCGGGCGACCAGATCGGGCCGCCTTTCGCCATAGCCCGGGTCCGGATTGGGGCCGATATAGGCGTAGGGCCAGCCGAAGAAATCGCCCTCGCGGACCTGCGTCAGATAGTCCGGCGGCAGCTCGTCGCCCAGGCCGTCGCGCTCGTTGACGACGACATAGAGGTCGCCCGTGCCCGGATAGAAGGCGATGCCGACCGGATTGCGCAGGCCGGCGGCATAGGTCGTCTGGCCGCCGCCGTCGATGGCGAAACGCTGCACCGATGCGCGGGGCAGCGGCTCCTCCGCGACATTGCCGCGGCTGCCGACGGCGACGTAGAGGTACCGGCCGTCGGGCGCAACGGCGAGGCTGCGGGTCCAGTGGCCGCGGCCGTCGCCGAGGGCGCCGATCGCGGTTACCAGCTCGCCCGAGCCGGTCCGCTCCAACTGCCCGGGCTCGTAGGGGTAGCGCCAAACCTGGCGCGGGTCGCTGACATAGAGATAGCCGCCGTGCAGCGCCAGGCCGTGCGGTGCCGCGATTTCCTCGGTGAAGGTGGTGAGCAGCTCGGCCTCGCCGTCGCCGTCGGCGTCACGCAGCAGCCGCACCTGATGCACGCGGGTTTCGGCGAGAAAGACATCGCCGTTCGCGGCCACCGCGAGCCAGCGCGGATGGCTGAGACCGGCGCGGAAGACGTTGGCGCGAAAGCCCTCGGGCACGCTCAGGCTGGCACCCGCCGGCCGCGCCACCAGTTCGGGCGGGTTGCTGCCGCCACCCGCAGCGTGCGGCCGGGGCAGGTCGTCGGCCCGCACTTCGAAGCGCTGGCCCACGGCCTGCGGCGGCTCAGCCGCCAGAGCGCCGCCGGCGAGGCCGCCCACCGCGACGACGATGACGAGAACGCGCTTCATGATGCCCGCCCTGCCGCCAGCCGCCGCAACCGCAGATAGACCGAGCACAAGTAAAGCGAGAGGAAGACCGCGAAATAGAATTCCTGGGTTTCGCTGTACTGCATGTCGAAGGGCGGCGGGATCGGCAGGCCGAACCAGTCCCGCAGCCGCTCCGGCACCTTGACCAGGATCGCCAGCGCCGCGGTCAGCAGCAGCGGCCGCGTCGGCACGATCCAGTAGGCCCAATGGCGAGCGGCGAAGGCCAGGCGGCGCCAGCGCAGCCACAAAGGCCAGAGCACGCCGCCCCCCAGGACCCAGAGCTCGAGCAGCAGCCGCGGCTTCTGGTCGAGCCAGCTCGACATGTTGTGCAGGTTGGTCTCGTTCTGATCGTTCAGGCGGCCGATCGGCTCCGGCGTCGCCCAACCAAACCACTGCTGGCCCCAGCTCACCTCCTCGCCGGCGAAGTAGAGCGAGCCGAGAAACGTCAGCCCCATCCAGACCCGGACCGGAAGACCGGGCAGCAGCGCCCGGAAACGCAGGATCAGCACGCCGGCGACGATGGCCGGCAGCAGCAGCGCCGCGGTCGCATTTTCCAGCACTCCTTCCTCGGTCAGCCAGAGCCGCGCGTAGAGCGGCCGATCGGCGATGCGAAAGACGACGTCGATCAGGAGCAGAAGCGGCGGCAGCCAGAGCCAGGCCCAGCGCGGCGGCTCGGTAACGTCTTCGGTTCGCTGCCCCATTCTTGCCATGGCCTTGCGCCTCGATCCTCGCCGACCGACGTTACCCCGGAAGTTGCCAGCCGCTAAGATAATCCGGCCTTGCGACATGACAAACGGCGTTCGCTTCTGACCGGCATGGAAATCCACACCCCCCGCCTGGTGCTCAGACGCCTAGATACCGGCGATGTCGAGGCCATGGCGGCACTGTTTCATGACCCGGACGTGCGCCGTCACCTGGCGGTGCTGCCGATGGATCCCCACGAGGCGCGCAGCTTCGCCGTTCAGTTCATCCGCGAGAGCCGAACCGAGTTTCGCGATGCCGGCAGCGGCGCGATGGCGGTGACACCCTGGGCGGCCTCGGTACCGATCGGCTATTGCGGCCTGCGGCCGATCCCGAACGAAGCCGAGGCGCTGGAGCTGATGTACGCCCTGTCGCCCCGCTTCTGGGGCCTGGGCCTGGCGACGGAAGCCGCCCGCGCCTGCCTCGAATGGGGCTTCCGCAGCCTGGCCATGCAGAGCGTCCTGGCCCTGGCCCGGCCCGACAACACGGCCTCGGTCCGGGTCATGCAGAAGCTCGGCATGACCTACAGCGGCATCACCAATCGCTACTACGACGACAGCCTGGCGCTCTACCGGCTGCCGCGTTTCGTCTGGCAGGCGCGGCGCGGCGAGCGGCCGTGAGCGCTCGCATTCACGCCCCGCATCTTGCCCGACCGCCGGCCTCGCCTTATCGTCGCCGGCAGTGAGGAAAGGTCGGTGCCGCCCGTGTGCAACCGTATCGTCATGTTGGCACTTCCCATCCTGCTGCTGCTCGCCGCCTGCGCCCAGCAGGGCGGCCCGTGGCAAAAGCCCGGGACCACGGACGAGAGCAAGGCCTACGACATGCGCAGCTGCCGCGAGTACGCGCGCGAGCGCCTGAACAGCCGCGCGGTCAGCCACACCGAGGCTAATCACAGCCGCGCGGTTGCCGCCGACGACGTGGCCCGCAACGACGACTTGTCCGGGCTCAGGCTGATCCTGGAGGTCGACCAGAAGCGCCTGCAACAGCGCTTCTACGACGACTGCATGTGGGCCAGCGGCTACCGCCAGGCGAAATAGAGCGGCAGCGCCTCAGAACGCCCGTAGCTGCTTCGACCAGCGTTGCATCACCTCAAGCCCGAACGGTGTCGGCCGGAGCGCCGGTGTGCGGTCGTGGACCTCGCCGAGGCCGATGCGCCGCGCCGCCAGCCGCTTGCCATAGCAGAGCAAGTGGTCGATCGAATGCATGAGGAAGCTCAAGAGCGGCAGCAGCTCGGCGAAGGCCTGGTCGGCCTCCGCTTCGCGGCCCTGTCGCATCAGCTCGTAGATCGCCGACTGCCGGTCGACCGTCTCGACGCCCGGGATCACGCCGTCGCAGCCGGCCCGCAGGGAATCGACGAGGTCGATGCCGTTGCGTCCGTTGAACAGCCGGTAGGCGCCGCCGGTCGCCGCGGCCAGCTCGGCGATGTAGACGGCCGGCCCTTCGGCCTTGATGACCTGGACATTGGGGTGGCGGCGCCTGAGCTCGGCGAAGCCGGTGTTGGAAAGGCCGATGCCGATGTATTCGGGCGCGTTCTGGATGCCGACGGGAAGCGGGCTCTGATCGGCGACGGCGCCGTAGAAGCGGATCAGCTCGGCTTCGCTGGCGCCCTTGACTGGCGGCGGCTGCAGCACCACCCAGCCGGCCCCTGCCCCGGCCGCCGCGCGCGCCATCGCCACCTGGCCGGCGATGCTGTTCTCGGCGATGGTGGCCGAGAGCGGCAGGCGGTCGGCCAGATCCTCGGCGACCCAGTCCAGCAGCTGCCGGCGCTCCGCCGTCGCCAGCTTGTTGGTCTCGCTGGCCAGCCCGCCGACGGCGATGCCGTGCGCGCCGGCGCCGACGCAAGCCTCGAGCTCGGCCCGGATGGCGCCGCGGTCGAGCCCGCCCGAGGCGTCGAAAAAGGCATAGAGCATCGGGTAGATGCCGTGGAATCCGTCCATCCTACTCATCGCCAGACCCTCCCGCGCGAATTGCCGATTCCGGTTCGAAGCGGGCCGGCGACAGCTTGTCGGCGTCGACGCCGAGCCGGGCCAGGTCGGGCGGCACGCCGACGCCGGTGATCAGCGCGGCGGCCAGTCGGCCCATCGCCGGCGCCGTCTGAATGCCGTAACCGCCCTGGCCGGCGAACCAGAAGAAACCGGGTGCCGCCGGGTCGAAGCCGACCACCGGCGTCTTGTCCGGCACGAAGGTGCGCAGCCCGGCCCAGCGGTGGCCGATGCGGCGAATCTCGAAGCGGGCGGCGCGCTGGATGCGCTCGACGGCGACGGCGACGTCCCATTCCTCGGCCTGCACGTCGGCCGGCGGCTGCGGCGTCTCGTCCGCCGGCGAGCCGAGCAGCTTGCCGGCATCGGGCTTGAAGTAGAACCGCTCGTCGACGTCGATCACCGCCGGCCAAGTGGCGATCTCGACGCCCGCCGGCGGATCGAACAGGATCGCGGTGCGCCGCTTCGCCACCAGCCCGGCCGGCGCCAGGCCGGCCAGGATGGCGACCTCGTCGGCCCAGGCGCCGGCGGCGTTGACCACCACCGGGGCGGCGAAATCGCCGGCCCTTGTCGCGGCCAGCCAGCCGCCGTTCCGCCGGCCCAGCGCCTCGACCTTGGCTTCGGTGACCACACCTCCGCCCCGTGCCCTGAGGCCGGCGAGAAAACCCTGATGCAGCGCGTGGACGTCGATGTCCATGGCCTCGGGCTCGAACACGGCGCCGGCGACGTAGTCTTCGCGCAACAGCGGACACAGCGCCAGCACCGCCGCCGGCTCCAAGCGGACCAGCCGTTCCAGGTGTCGGCCCGACGCCTCGGCCGCGGCCAGCGCCGCCATCTGGTCGGCGCGGCCGATCAGCAGCACACCGCGCCGCGCCAGCAGCGCGTGGGCGGCGAATCCCGCCGGGGGCGCCAGCAGGAAATCCCTGCTGCCGGTGGTCAAGGCGTTGATCGTCGCGTTGCCGTACCACTCGGAGTAGACGGCGGCCGAACGCCCGGTGGTGTGATAGCCCGGCCGGTCTTCCATCTCCAGGACGATGACCCGGCCCTTCGCCGCCAGCCAATAGCCGGCCGTGGCCCCGGCGATGCCGGCGCCGATGACAATGAAGTCGGCGGTCTGCGTCATCTCCCGTCCCTGACCAAGTGTCCGGGTCGAAACGCACGGTATCGGTCGCGCATGGGCAAGTCGAGCCGCCGGTTCCGCCGCCCGCCCGGCTCTGGCAGAATGACGGCGGGAGAGATCAGGATCCATGAGCGAGCCATCAGGCACCACGGCGCGAGGGCTGGCACGGGCGCTGGTGCTCGCGTTCGCGGCGCTGCCGCTGCTCGCCGCGGCCGACCGGGGCCGCGCCCCGGCGGACGACTTCCACAGCCGCGCCGGCGAACTTCTGGTCGCCGCGCCGTCGATGCCGGACCCCCGCTTCAAGGAGAGCGTCATCCTGATGGTCCATCACGGCCGCGACGGCGCCATGGGGCTGATCGTCAACAAGACCGTGACGGTGGCGCCGCTTGCCATGCTGTTGAACGAGTCCGGCGAAGCCAAGGGCGAGGGTTTCCAGCGCAAGGTGCCGATTCACTTCGGCGGCCCGGTCGAGCCCGGCAAAGGCTTCGTCCTGCACGGGCGCGACTTCGTCATCGATGGCACGGTGGTGGTCGGCAAGTCCTATGCCGTGACCTCGAATCTGGAGATCATCGAGGCGATGGGCGCCGGTCGGGGTCCGAAGCAGGCGATGGTGGCCTTCGGCTACGCCGGTTGGGGACCCGGCCAACTGGAAGGCGAGATCGCCCGTGGCAGCTGGCACTGGGTGCCGGCCGACAACGAGTTGCTGTTCAACGAACGCGACGAGGGCAAGTGGAAGAAGGCGCTGGGCAAGCGCGGCATCGATCTCTGACGGCGACAAGGGAGCGGCAGGGCGAATGCGACGATTGAAAATGTCCATCGGCGCGACGGTGATCCGGGCCGAGCTGTTCGAGACGCCGACGGCGGACGCGATCTGGGCCGCCCTGCCCTTCACGGCGCGGGCCAACACCTGGGGCGAGGAGGTCTACTTCTCGACCCCGGTCAGCGTCGCCCGCGAAGCCGACGCCCGCGATGTGGTCGAGGCCGGCGAGCTTGCCTTCTGGACCGACGGCGATGCCATCGCCATCGGCTTCGGGCGGACCCCGATCAGCCGCGGCGGCGAGATCCGCCTGGCCTCGCCGACCAACATCTGGGGCCGGGCCCTCGACGACGTGCGGGCGCTGGGCGCGGTCGCCAGCGGGGCGCCGGTCAAGGTCGAAGCGCTCGTGGACAGGGAATGAGCGAATACCTGACCAAGGGGCGGTTTCCGCCGCCGGTCGAGGCCGCCGCGGTCGCCGCCGACTGGCGCCGGCGCGGCTATTCCTGCCACCGCTTCGAGGACCCGCCGGGGCGGGCCTGGAACGACTTCGTGCACCGCACGCAGGAGCTGGTGAGCGTGCTCGAGGGCCGGCTGGAGCTCCAGATCGCCGGCACCACCCTGATCGCCGAGCCGGGCGACGAGGTCTTCATCCCGCGCGGCGCCGTGCACTCCGTGCGCAACGTCCATGCGGGCCGCACCCGCTGGCTCTTCGGCTACGATTGAGCCCCTCTCACGACACCGGATCGCCGGCGATCTCGCGGATCAGCTTGCGCTTGATCGCCTCCAGGAAATCGAGGTAGCCGGCCGCCGGCTCGACGAAGGCGCCGGGTCCGCCGATCACCTCGGCGGCGAAGTAGCGGTCGAGCAGCGGCTCGTCGTTCAGGATCGCCAGGGCGTTGACGGTGATGCCGCGGGCGACGGCGCGGTCGCGCGCCTCGACCGGCGAAAGCCCGCGGTTGTTGCGGCCGTCGGCGGAGATGTCGATGATCAGGCGCCGGCCCTCGAGGCCGTTGTCGTCGAACAGGCCGAGGGCGAAGTCGAGGGCGCTGCGGATCACCGTGGCGCCGCCGACGAACAGGCGCGGCGTGGCGGCAATGCGGGCGGCGAGGGCCTGGGCGTCGCGCCGGTCGCGGACGTGCATCCAGTCGACCACCAGGCGCTGCTCGTCGATGTTGCCCCACTGGTAGACGGCGACGGCGATGCCCTGATCGCCGACGGCGCGGATCGCCTGGATCACCTCGTCCGAGCGCAAGGCCCGGGCGAGGCCGCCGACCTGCAGGTCGAACTCGCCCTCGCTGACGCTGACCGAGGCGTCGACCGCCAGCACCAGCTCCACCGCCACCGGCTCGGCGGCGGCCACGCCGGCCAGGAAGCCCATGAGGAGCAGGCCGCGCGCGCCCTGCGCGACGACGGCACCGGCTCGCTGCAATGCGCTCATCCGATCCGACCTCGGCGCCCGCCCAGAGAGGCATTATCGGCGGGCGTCCGGACGGCGGGCAAACGAAAACCGCAGGCCCGCGTCCTTCGCCCGCGCCCGGTCGGCGGCGTCTACTCGGCGCCGGCCTGGGCCTCCTCCCTCGGCGGCCGCGGCTCGCGGGGGATCTCCTGCCCGCTCTCCTGGTCGACCGCCTTTACCGACAGGCGCACCTTGCCCCGGTCATCGATGCCCAGGCACTTGACGTAGACCATGTCGCCCTCGTTGACGACGTCGGTGACCTGCTTGACCCGCCGCGGCGCCAGCTCGCTGATATGGCAGAGACCGTCGCGGTTGCCGAGGAAGTTCACGAAAGCACCGAAATCAACCACCTTGACCACCTTGCCGCGGTAAATCTTGCCAACCTCGGGCTCGGCGACGATGTTGGTGACCCACTCCACCGCCTTTTCGATGTTGGCCTGGTTGGGCGAGGCGATGCGGATCGAGCCGTCGTCCTCGATGTCGATCTTGGTGCCGGTCATCTCGGTGATCTCGCGGATCACCTTGCCGCCGGTGCCGATGACCTCGCGGATCTTGTCGACCGGGATCTTCATGGCGTGGATGCGCGGCGCCGATTCCCTGAGCTCGGTGCGCGAGTGGCCGAGCGCCTTCGCCATCTCGTCGAGGATGTGCATGCGGCCTTCGTGCGCCTGGCTCAGGGCGTCGCGCATGATCGCCTCGGTGATGCCGGTGACCTTGATGTCCATCTGCAGCGCGGTGACGCCCTCGCGGGTGCCGGCGACCTTGAAGTCCATGTCGCCCAGGTGGTCCTCATCGCCCAGGATGTCGGAGAGGATGGCATAGCGGTCCTGCTCCAGGATCAGGCCCATGGCGATGCCGGCCACCGCCGTCTTGATCGGCACGCCGGCGTCCATCAGCGACAGCGAGGTGCCGCAGACCGTGGCCATCGAGGAGGAGCCGTTCGACTCGGTGATCTCCGAGACCACGCGGATCGTATAGGGGAAGCTCTCGCGGTCGGGCAGGATGCAGTTGACGGCGCGCCAGGCCAGTTTGCCGTGGCCGACTTCGCGCCGGCCGGTGAAGCCGAAGCGTCCGGCCTCGCCGACGGAATAGGGCGGGAAGTTGTAATGCAGCAGGAAGTGCTGGCGCCACTCGCCCTCGAGCGCGTCGATGATCTGCTCGTCCTCGCCGGTGCCAAGCGTGGTCACCACCAGGGCCTGGGTCTCGCCGCGCGTGAACAGGGCCGAGCCGTGGGTGCGCGGCAGCACGCCGACCTCGCACAGGATCGGCCTGACCGTGCGGGTGTCGCGGCCGTCGATGCGCTGGCCGGTGTCGAGAATCTGGCCGCGCACGATATCTTTTTCCAGCTTCTTGAAGACCTCGCCGACGACCGCCGGGTCGATCGCCTGCTCCGCCTCCGGCTGATTCAGCAGCTCGACCGACCGGCTGCGCAGATCGGCGACCCGTTCGGTGCGGACCTGCTTGACGCGCTCGGTGTAGGCGGCGTTGAGCTCGCCGCCGAGCTCTTCGGTCAAGCGCGCCTTCAGCGGCGAATAGTCCGGAATCTCCGGCAAATTCCACGGCTCCTTGGCGCAGGCTTCGGCGAGCTCGATGATCGCCTGGATCACCGGCTGGAACTCGCGGTGCGCGAACATCACCGCGCCCAGCATCACTTCTTCGCTGAGCTCGCTGGCCTCAGATTCGACCATCATCACGGCGTCGGCGGTGCCGGCGACGATCATGTCGAGTTGCGTCGAGAGCATCTCGTCGAGCCGCGGGTTGAGCACGTACTGCCCGTCAATGTAGCCGACCCGGGCGCCGCCGATCGGTCCCAGAAACGGGATGCCCGACAGCGTCAGAGCGGCCGAGGTGCCGATCATCGCCGGGATGTCCGGATTGTTCTCCAGATCGTGGCTCAGGACCGTGCAGATGACCTGCGTCTCGTTGCGGAAGCCAGGCACGAACAGCGGCCGGATCGGCCGGTCGATCAGCCGCGAGGTCAGCACCTCCTTCTCGGAGGGCCGGCCTTCGCGCTTGAAAAAGCCGCCGGGAATCTTGCCGGCGGCGAAGGTCTTCTCCTGGTAGTGGACGGCAAGCGGGAAAAAGTCGATACCCAGGCGCGGCGTCTTCTCGGAAACGGCCGTGCACAGCACCGTGGTCTCGTCATAGCGCACCAGCACGGCGCCGTCGGCCTGCCGTGCCATGCGGCCGCTCTCGAGCACCAGCGGGCGCCCGCCCCATTCCAGTTCCTTGCGATGTAGATTGAACATATCTTCCTTCCTTCCGGCCGGCCCGGGCCCTATTGCCCGCCCAGCCACTGCGTCATGCTGCCGCCACAAGCGGCGAAATCCGCCCGCGTCCCCTGACGCGCGGCGGCTGGATAATACCGGCAGGGCCCCGCGGCCCCGACGTTACAATGATCGCGGCGAGTTCTTCCGGCGGCCTCAGTTTCCCCTCGCCGCGCCGCCGGGCACAAACGCCAGCCGCCGTCAGCGCCTGATCCCCAGACGTTGGATCAGGCTTTCGTAGCGGCCGGAATCCTTGCGCTTCAGATAGTCGAGCAGGCGGCGGCGCTGACTGACCATCATCAACAGGCCGCGGCGCGAGTGATTGTCCTTGTGATGCAGCTTGAAGTGCTCGGTCAGATTGGTGATGCGCTCGGTCAAAATCGCCACCTGCACCTCGGGCGAACCGGTGTCGCCGTCAGCCTTGGCGTAATCCTTGATCAATTGGCTCTTGCGTTCAGCCGTGATCGACATCTCTTAACACTCCAGTCTTCAAAGATTGAACACACGCACCGGCCGCACCTCTCCGCCCTCGATGCGGGCCAGCGCTACCGGCCGACCCTCGGCCATCGCGCACACGGTGCCTTGCTTGGTGCTGGGAACCCGAACCGCCTGTCCGCTTCTCAGACGGGCGGCCTCCGAACCGGTCACGACCAGCGCCGGGATGTCGGCCAGCGCTGCCTCGACCGGGTGCAAAGCGTCGTCGAGGGCCACCTTATGCAACAACTCCGCCAATTTATCCAGAGAAATTGCAGTCTCCTCGCCGAACGGCCCGACCAGGGTCCGGCGCAGCGATTCGACGTGGGCAAAGCAGCCGAGCACGCGGCCGAGGTCGCGGGCCAGGCTGCGCACATAGGCGCCCTTGCCGCATGCGACCGCGAACTCCGCCCGATCGGGGTCGGCGGCGTCGTCCAGGCGCTCAAAGCTTGAGATCTCGACCGGGCGCGCCGGCAATTCGACCGGGCGGCCGGCCCGCGCCAGTTCGTAGGCGCGCTCGCCCGCCACCTTGATCGCGGAATAGGTCGGCGGTCGCTGCCAAATCTCGCCAATGAAGCCCTGCAGCGCCGCGGCGACCTCGGCCCTGCTCGGGCGGCGCTCGCTGGCTTCGACCGGCCGGCCGTCGGCATCGTCGGTGTCGCGTTCCTCGCCCCAGCGCAACGTGAAGCGGTAGCGCTTCCTGGCATCGACGATGCGGGCGACGACCTTGGTGGCCTCGCCCAGGGCGATCGGCAGGACGCCGGTGGCCAGGGGATCGAGGGTGCCGGCGTGGCCGGCCTTGGCGGCGCCGGTCAGGCGCTTGACCTGCTCGACCGCGCGGGCCGAGGTCAGGCCGGAAGGCTTGTCGAGCACGATCCAGCCGTTGATCGGGCGGCCGCGCCGCTTAGCCGCCATCGTCGTCACCCGGTTCTTGGCCAAGGTCGCGGGCGACATCCGGCCGCCGCAGCAGGGCGGCGATGCGGTCGGCCTCGTCGAACGAGGGATCGAGGCGAAAGCTCAGGCTTGGCGCGTATTTGAGGCGCACGCGGCGCGCCACCTGGGCGGACAGCCAGGGCGCCAGCCGCTCGAGCCCGGCCATTACCGCCTCGGCCTGCTCACCGCCCAGCGGCATGATATAGCAGGTGGCAAGCCGCAGATCGGGCGTCGCCCTGACCTCGGTCACCGTGATCGTCGCCCGGTCCACCGCCGGATCGCGGATCGGCTCGCGCGCCAGCACCTCGGCCAGCGCCTGGCGCAGCAACTCGCCGACCCGCAACTGTCGGGGACCGGCGCCGCGCCCTTCGTCCGCGCCCTGGGGAAGCCAGGACCGCTTACCCGGACGGCGTCGCTTCGCCATGATCTCTCCACGGTCGAGGCCCGCGTCTCCTCGCACTAGAGCGTGCGCTGAATCTCCTCGACCTCATAGAACTCCAAGGTGTCGCCCGGCCGGTAATCCTGATAGTTCTCCAGGGCGATACCGCATTCGTTGCCTTCGCGCACCTCGCGCGTGTCTTCTTTGAAGCGCTTCAACGATTTCATCTGGCCGTCGTGGATGACGACGTCGTCGCGCAACAGCCGCACCCGGGCGCCGCGCCGGGCCAGGCCGGAGACGATCCGGCAGCCGGCGACCCGGCCGACCTTGGAGATCGAGAACACCTCCAGCACCTCGGCGGCGCCGATCACCTCTTCGCGGCGTTCCGGCGACAACAGGCCGCTCATCGCCGCCTTGATCTCGTCGACCAGCTCGTAAATGACCTGATAGTAGCGGATCTCGATGCCGGAGCGCTGCGCCAGGTCACGGGCCTGCGCGTTGGCGCGGACGTTGAAGCCGATGACCGTCGCTTTCGAGGCGCCGGCCAGCGTCACGTCGGATTCGGTGATGCCGCCGACGCCGCCATGCAGGATGCGCACCGCGACCTCGTCGGTCGAGAGTTTTTCCAAGGCACCGATGATGGCCTCGAGCGAGCCCTGCACGTCGGTCTTGACGACGACGGGCACCTCCTTGACCTCGCCGCCCTCGATCTGCGCGAACATCTGCTGCAGCGTACCGCGCGTATCGGCCGCGGTGCGCTCGTCGCGTACGGTACGCGTGCGGTAGTCGGCAACCTCGCGGGCACGGGTCTCGTTCTCGACCACGATGAAGGAGTCGCCGGCCTGGGGCGTCCCGTTCAGACCCAAGATCTCGACCGGAACCGAGGGGCCGGCCGCTGCAATTTGGTCGCCGCGGCTGTCGATCAGCGCCCGCACCCGGCCCCACTCGGTACCGGCGACGAAGACGTCGCCCTGCTTCAGGGTGCCGCGCTGCACCAGCACGGTGGCGACGGCGCCGCGGCCGCGATCGAGCTTGGCCTCGATGATGACGCCCTCGGCTGGACGCTCGGTGTTCGCCTTGAGCTCGAGAATCTCCGCCTGCAGCAGGATCGCCTCGTCCAGCCTGTCAAGGTTGAGCTTCCGCGTCGCCGAGACCTCGACCGTCTGCACATCGCCGCCCATCTCTTCGACCACGACCTCGTGCTGGAGCAGCTCGCGCTTGACCCGGCTGGGATCGGCGTCGGGCCGGTCGATCTTGTTGATGGCGACGATGATCGGCACCTCCGCCGCCTTGGCGTGATTGATGGCCTCGACCGTCTGCGGCATTACGCCATCGTCGGCGGCCACTACCAGAACGACGATGTCCGTGGCCTTGGCGCCGCGCGCGCGCATGGCGGTGAAGGCCTCATGGCCAGGCGTGTCCAGGAAGGTGATGCGACCGCCCTTGGTCTCGACCTGATAGGCGCCGATGTGCTGGGTGATGCCGCCGGCCTCGCGGGCGGCGACGTCGGATTCACGCAAGGCGTCGAGCAGCGAGGTCTTGCCATGATCGACATGGCCCATGACGGTGACCACCGGCGGACGTGACGTCAGGTCTCCCTCCTCGTCCACGCCGCCCTCAAGACCGATTTCGACGTCGGCGGCGCTGACCCGTTTGGCCCGATTGCCGAACTCCGTGACCAGCAGTTCGGCGGTATCGGCGTCGATCGACTGGGTCACCGTGACCATTATGCCAAGCTTCATCAGGGCGCGGATCACGTCCGTCGCCCGCTCGGCCATGCGGTTGGAAAGCTCTTGCACGGTGATGGTCTCGGGAATGACGACGTCGCGCACGACCTTCTGCGACGTGCCCGAAGCGGCCCATTCGGCGCGCAGCTGGCGCTGGCGTTCGCGCTCGCGGCGCACCGAGGCCAGGCTGCGCACGCGCTCGTCGGTCTCGTCGACGTCAAGCGCCTGGGCGATGGTCAGGCGCCCGGCCCGGCGGCGGGGCTCGCCGCGTCGCGGGCTCGGCGTCTTGCGGCCGGGCACGCGGCGTCCGCGGGGCCCTTCCGTTTCCTGCGCCGTCTCGCGCTCGATCAGCCGGCGGCCGCTGATCGGCCGCTCGGCCGCAGGCACCGCCGCCGCTCCCTCGCCGCCCTCCTCGCCGTCGCGATCCTGTTGCTCGCGAAGCTTGCGCTCGGCCTCCTCCTCGGAGCGCCGGCGCGCCTCCTCTTCAATACGCTTGCGGTCCTCCTCGGCCCGGCGGCGAAGCTCGGCCGCCTCGCGCTCGGCCAGCGCCCGCTTCTCTTCCATCTGCCGCAGACGGGCTTGTTCCTCGGCCTGATGGCGGGCGGCGCTGTCGGCGCGGCGGGCATCTTCGAGCGCCCGCGCACGGGCTGCCTTCTCGGCCTCGCTCAAGGTCGGCAGAACATGGCGAACCCGGGGCTCGGCCTCACCGGCGGGCGGCGCGGCCGGCGCCGGCTCGGGCGCCTTGGCGGCGGGCTCGCGCTTCACCGGCTGGATTTCCTCGACCGGCGGCGCGGCGGCGCGGCCGACGGTACGCTTCTTGCGCACCTCGACCTGCACGGTTTTGCTGCGTCCGTGACTGAAATTCTGCTTGACCTGGGCCGACTCGACACCGCGGCGCAGGCCCAGGGACCGCGCCTCCTTGGTCAGGCTCAAGGTTTCTGTATCTTTTGCTTTACTATCGCTCACGTCACTACGTCTCCTACCGCCTTCGACGCGTCCGCCACCCCGCTGTCGTCACGGAATCCGGCCAGGCGCACAGTCTCGCTGCAAAAACGCGACGTCAGACCGCCCGGGCCGAGGGCAGCATTTACCACATTTTGCCGGCCCAATGCCAAGCTCAATTCCGAAACGTCGAAGAGCCCCACGGTCGGCAGCGCGCCGGCGAGCCCCCTGAGCTTGGCGCGCCCGCCAGGCGCGCCGTCGCGCGCCGTCAGCAGGACGGCGGCCTTGCCGGCGGCAACGAAGGCGCGAACCTGCTCGAAACCAGTGACCAGCTGCCCGGCGCGGCGGGCCAAGCCGAGGAGGCCGAGGCAGTGCCCGACGAGCAGCCGCTCCACCGTCGCCGGCAGCCCCGGATCGATCGTGACCTGCCGTTTCGCCGCGCGCGCGAACAATCGCTTCTCGACGGCGCGGTGCAGCGGCGCGGCGGCGGCGGTCACCCAAATGCCGCGGCCCGGCAGCTTGCCGGCAATATCGGGCACCACGGCGCCGTCCGGGCCGATGACGAAACGGATCAGTGTCGCCGGGTCGCGGACCTCGCCGGTGACGATGCACCGCCGGGCCGGTGTTGCGGTCCCGCGCGCCAAATCAGGCGTCGCCCTCCGACGCTTTGGCCGCTTCCGCTTCGGCATCCTCGGCCGCCGCTGCCTCAGTCGCCATTTCTTCGGTCGTTGCGGCCGGCTCGCCCGGGGCCTCGTCGTCCTCGAACCAGTGCGCGCGGGCGGCCATGATCATGGCGTTGGCATCGTCCTCGGTCAGGCCGAAGTCGCGCAACAGGCCGCTGTCGCGATCGATCAGCTCGTCCGAAGCGAGATCGGCGAATTCGTCCAGGCTCTTGATCCCGGCCTCGCCCAGGGTCACAAGCATCGCCGGCCTCAGCCCCTGGATCGCCGCCAGTGCATCCTCGACGCCCATTTCGCGGCGCTGGGCGTCGAGCTCGGCATCCCGCCGCGCCAGATAGTCGTTGGCCCGCTGCTGCAGCGCATCGGCCAAATCCTCATCGAAGCCCTCGAGCCCGGCCAGCTCGTCGCGTTCGATGTAGGCGATGTCCTCGACGCTGGCGAAGCCCTCGGTGGCGAGAAGCTGGGCCATCATCTCGTCGATCACCAGGGTTTCCATGAACATTTGGCTGCGCTGGCGCAACTCTTCCTGGCGGCGCTCCGATTCCTCGGACTCGGTGACGATGTCGATGTCCCAGCCGGTCAGCTGCGAGGCCAGGCGAACGTTCTGCCCGCGCCGGCCGATCGCCAGTGAGAGCTGGTCGTCGGGGACGACGACCTCGAACTTGTGCGCGTCTTCGTCCATCACCACCTTGGAGACCTCGGCCGGGGCCAGGGCGTTGACCAGAAAGGCGGCGGGGTCGGGGCTCCACTGAATGATGTCGATCTTCTCGCCCTGCAGCTCGCTGACCACCGCCTGCACGCGGCTGCCCCGCATGCCGACGCAGGCGCCGACGGGGTCGATCGAGGAATCGCGGCTGATCACGGCGATCTTGGCCCGGCTGCCGGGATCGCGGGCGACGGCGCGGATCTCGATGATGCCGTCATAGATCTCGGGCACCTCCTGGGCGAACAGCTTGGCCATGAACTGGGGGTGCGAGCGCGAGAGAAAAATCTGTGGCCCGCGGGTCTCCTGGCGCACGTCATAGATGTAGGAACGGACGCGGTCGCCGTTGTGGAAACTCTCGCGCGGCAAGACCTCGTCACGCCGCACCACGGCCTCGGCGCGGCCGAGATCGACCATGACGTTGCCGTACTCGACCCGCTTGACGATGCCGTTGACGATTTCGCCGATGCGGTCCTTGTACTCCTCGTATTGGCGCTCGCGCTCGGCGTCGCGAACTTTCTGCACGATCACCTGCTTGGCCGTCTGCGCGGCGATGCGGCCGAAGTCGATCGGCGGCAGCGGCTCGGACAACAGGTCGCCGACCCGGGCATCGGGGTTGCGGACCTGGGCGCTCGGCAGCGAGATCTGCGTCGCCTCGTTGTCGACCTCCTCGACGACCTCGAGCAGCCGCTGCAGGCGGATATCTCCGGTCTTGCGATCGATTTCGGCGCGGATCTCGTTCTCGAAACCGTATTTCGAGCGCGCGGCCTTCTGGATCGCCTCCTCCAGGGCCTCGATGACGAGGTCGATCTCAATGACCTTTTCCCGCGCGACGGCGTCCGCGATCTGCAACAGCTCAAGTCGATTGGCGCCGACTACCGTTTCCTGTTCCACTATTGGCTCCTCTGCCTCAGCGTCGTCCGTATCAACGCATCCGTCAAAACCAGCTTGGCCTCGGCCACATCGGCAAAGCTGATCTCCGCCACGTGCTGCGATCCATCGCCGAGCCGGATCCTCACCATATCGCCGTCGAGGCCCAGCAACTGGCCGCTGAACCGGCGCCGCCCGTCGATCGGCCGCACCGTCTTCAGGGTCGCCTCGTGACCGGCAAAGCGCTCGAAATCGGCCTGACGCACCAACGGGCGATCGATGCCCGGCGAGCTGACCTCCAAGACGTACGAGCTGGCGATCGGGTCCTCGACATCGAGCAACGCCGATATCGCGCGGCTGAGACCGGCACAGTCCTCCACATTCATCTCGGCACCGTCGGCGCGCTCGGCCATCACCTGCAGCGTCGGCCGGTGCTTGCCCCCCATCATCCGCACCCGGACGAGCGCATAGCCCATGTCTTCGATCATCGGAGACAGCATGCGCTCGACGCGCGCCATTTGCTCCTGCTGCGCCGACACGGTGCCACCACTGAATTGCTTAACAAAAAAGTGGGTTCCACCCCACTGTTTCCAACTCGCCCAATTCTTTAGCAGGCATATGTTCGCCCGCGCATAATAGTCAAGAGCGGCAACCTCGCAAGCGCTTTTGTCCCGGACCGCTCAACCGTCCCGGCGCCGAAAGCGCAGGTAAACCGGACGCCGGCCCTGCGCCAGCGCCTTCGCCCCATAGCGGGTCTGCGGCCAATCGGCCGGGCGCCGGCGCCAGTCGTCGGCGCTCTCCGCCAGCCAGACGAAGGCCGGCGCCTCAGTCAACAGCTGCAGCATCTGACGCGCGTAGCCGGCATCGTCGGTGGCGAGCCGCCACTCCGCCCCAGGCCTGAGCACGCGGGCCGCCATGGCCACCGTCTCCGGCGCCACCAGGCGCCGCTTGTGATGCCGGGTTTTCGGCCACGGGTCGGGAAACAGGGTGAACAGCCGGCCGATGCTGGCGTCCGCCAACGCCTCCAGCAGCAGCCGGGCGTCGTCGACGAAAAGCCTCAGGTTCGCGAGCCGCCGCGCCTCGGCCAGGGCGAGCAGGCGGGCGACCCCGGCGAGATACGGCTCGGCCCCGAGCATGCCGATCTCCGGTTGCGCCTGCAGCTGCTCGGCCAGGTGCTCGCCAGCGCCGAAGCCGATCTCCAGCCAGACGTCGTTGACCGGGGGGGCGAACAGGCGGCGCGGCTGCAGCTCGCCGGGCCCGATGCCGGCAAGCGTGATCGCCAGCTCCGGCAGCCGCCGCTGCAGCAGGGCCTGGCGGCCCGGCCGGGGCGGTTTGCCGCGGCGGCGGCCGTAGAGGATGCGTCGGCGTCGAGGGGCTTCGTCGGGCGGATTCACCTGCTTCCAGGCTGCGGCCGCTCAGCCGACCGCCGACCGCAGCTCGTCGATCAGGTCGAGACGCTCCCAGGAAAAACTGCCATCGTTTCCCTGGGGCCGGCCGAAATGGCCATAGGCGGCTGTCTTGCTGTAGATCGGGCGCGCCAGCTGCAGGTGCCGGCGGATGCCGCCCGGGGTCAGATCGACGACTCGGCCCAGGACCGCTTCGAGGGCGGCCTCATCGCAATGCGCGGTGCCGTAGGTGTCGACGAAGATCGACAGCGGCTTGGCGACGCCGATGGCATAGGCGAGCTGGATGGCGCAGCGCTCCGCGAGACCAGCGGCGACGACGTTCTTGGCCAGATAGCGCGCGGCATAGGCGGCCGAGCGGTCGACCTTGGTCGGATCCTTGCCCGAGAAGGCGCCGCCGCCGTGCGGCGCTGCGCCGCCGTAGGTGTCGACGATGATCTTGCGGCCGGTCAGGCCGGCATCGCCGTCGGGACCACCGATGACGAAGCGACCGGTCGGATTGACGTAGAACTCGTTCTCCGGGCACATCCAGCCTTCGGGCAGAATTTCCAGCACGTAGGGGCGGACCAGCTCCCTAACCTCGCCCTGGCTCAGCTCCGGCACATGCTGGGTCGAGACCACCACCGAGGTCGCCGCGACCGGCTTGCCGTCGACGTAGCGCAAGGTCACCTGGCTTTTCGAGTCGGGACCGAAATGCGGCGCCTTGCCGGCATGCCGGTCCTCGGCCATGCGCCGCAGGATCTGGTGCGCGAAGTGGATCGGCGCCGGCATCAGCGCCTCGGTCTCGGTGCAGGCGTAGCCGAACATGATACCCTGGTCGCCGGCGCCGATGTCCTTGTTGCTGTCGGCATCGACGCCCTGCGAGATGTCGCTCGACTGCGGATGCAGGTGAATCTGCACCTCGGCCTTCTGCCAGTGAAACCCCGCCTGCTCGTAGCCGATCCGGCGCACGCACTCGCGCACCGCCTGCTCCATCGCCTCGAAGTCGCCGGCGACCTCGGCCGGGCCTCTGACCTCGCCGGCGAGCACGATCAGGTTGGTCGTGCACAAGGTCTCGCAGGCCACCCGGGCATTCTCAGGATCGGCCTCGAGGAACATGTCGACGATTTGGTCGGAGATCTGGTCGCAAACCTTGTCGGGATGACCTTCGGACACGGATTCGCTGGTGAAAATGTAGTTGCCTCGCGCCACGACTCGCTCCTCGTCAGGGATTGGGCCGGCTTCGCCCTCGATGCGGTACGGGCGCGCTCCCGCCTGAGCGCCAGACCAAAACTGATTGGGTCGCGCCACCCCAAGTCGGCACGTCTTTACGCAGTCGAGTGCCGACTGGTCAAGCGCCTGCGATAAAGTGAACGCGCCTGACCCCGGCGGCGCCGTCTAATCGGTTTCTTGAGCGATCGATTTTACCAGCTCGAAGATGCGCTTGCGGACGGCGGAATTCTCGATCCGGTAATAGGCGCGCACCAACTCCAGGGTCTCGCGCTTGGTGAAGCGCTCCTGCTCGTAGCCGGCCTGCCCGGGCTCCGCCAAGCCGCTCGGTCGGGTGCTGAGCTCCGCCGGCATGTCGTCGAAGAAGAACGACACCGGCACATCGAGGATGCGGCTGAGCTGATAGAGACGGCTGGAGCCGATGCGGTTGGAGCCGCGCTCGTATTTCTGGATCTGCTGGAAGGTCAGGCTCAGGGCGGCGCCGAGCTTTTCCTGACTCATGCCCAAAAGGGTACGCCGCAGCCGCACCCGGCTGCCGACGTGGACGTCAACCGGATCCGGATGCTCCGACGCTCGCCTCTTCATCGCGCTGGCCTCGATACGTGCGCCGCGCACATAGCCAATCCCCGTCGTCGCCGGAATTGTGTGCATACTGAAGGATGCGCGTACGTGACGCAATAGCCATGGCGAGCGCCGCCGCCGTCAAAGCCGCCGACGCCAGAGCCCCGCGGCGACCAGCCAGAGCAGCAGCGGGGCAAGCCAAAGATCGCCGACCAGCGCGTAGAGCGGCGGCGTGGCCAGCGCTGCCGGCAGGGCCGTATCGAGAACCCCGACGACGTCGACCTCGAGCCGCGACAGCACCCGGCCCCATGGATCGACCACGGCGCTGATGCCGGTGTTGGCGGCGCGCACCAGCGGCAGCCCCTGCTCCAGCGCCCGCAGGCGGGCCAGCGCCAGATGTTGCTCCGGCCCGGCGCCGGGCCCGAACCAGGCGTCGTTGGTGACGTTCAGCAGCCAGGCCGGGCGCGGCCGGGCGATCTCGTCGGCGAAGATCGCCTCGTAACAGATCAGCGGCTGCAACGGCGGCAGGCCGTCGAGCCGCAACACCTCCGGCCCGGGGCCACGCGAATAATCGACGCTGCCGACCGCGAGCTTGGACAGGCCGAGCCGCGCCAGCACGGCGCGCATCGGCAGGTATTCGCCGAACGGAACCAGGTGGTGCTTGTCGTAGGCCGCAACCACCGCGCCCGTGCGATCGACCGCCAGCAGGCTGTTCCAAAGCTGCAGCTTGGCCGAACCCGCGGCACTTCGCCGCGGCGTCCCGCTCAGCAGCAGCCCGCCCTCGGGGATCAGGCGGGCGATCGCCAGACGCGCCTCGGCCTCGTCGGCGAGGAAGAACGGCGTCGCCGTCTCCGGCCAGATCAGGTGGCTCACCTGCGACCAGCCGTCGGCGCCGCTGAGCTGTAGGTAGCGGCGGAAGATGTCGAGGCGGTGTTCGCGCTGCCACTTCTGCGCCTGCGGAATGCTGGCCTGTACGACACGCAGCCTGACCCCCGGCACCTCGGCCGGAACCGCGGCGGCCAGGCGCAGCTCGCCCAGGCCGTAACCGAGCAGCAGCAGCGCCGCCAGGCCGGCCAGCGGCATCAGCTGGCGGCGGTGCTTGACGCAGGCCGGCGCCGCCGCCGTCAGCACGGTCAGCAGACTGAGGCCGAGCGCGCCGACGTAGGCATAGCCCTGGGCCATGGCGTCGGAGACGATCCAGACCAGCCCGACCGGACCCCAGGGAAAGCCGGTGAAGAGCTCACCGCGCAGCCACTCGGCCGCGGTCCAGGCCACGGCCAGGGCGGCGAGCCTGAGCCAGCCCGGCGGCGCGGCCAGCCGGGCGGCGAGAACCGCCAGCGCCGGGTATACGGCCATGCCGGCGGCCAGCCCGACCACGGCGAACGGCATCAGCAGACCAAATCGCTCAGCCTCGACCAGGAAGGCGTATCCGACCCAGTGCAGCAGCACCAGGAAGTGGCCGAAACCGAAGAGCCAGCCGAGCGCGAACGCACCACCCGGGCGGCGGCAGCGGTCGATCAGCCACAGCAGCGGCACGAAGCCGAGCAGCAGCGCGGGCAACAGGTGATACGGCGGAAAGGCAGTCGCCGCGACGGCGCCGAGCAGCGGCGCCAGGGCCGCGCGACGCCAGCCGGCGAGCGCGCCTACGCGTTCGCCCAGGGCCGGCAACATCGGCGACTGTCTGTTCAATCCGCCGCTGGGGCCGGCTCCGACAAGGCGCGGCGGATCAGCAGCCGCTTGATCCGGCGCGGGTCGGCCTCCATCACCTCGAACTCAAAGCCGCTCGGGTGGCTCAGCAACTCGCCGCGCCGAGGCAGATGACCCAGCAGCGCGACGACGAAGCCGCCCAGGGTGTCGATGTCTTCGTCGCTCTTGTCGGGCAGCAGGTCGACCCGAAAGCGGGCCTCGAAATCCTCGACCGTGACCCGCCCGTCGGCCTCGATGCTGCCGTCCTCGTTCTCGACCATGGCCGGCACTTCGGCTTTGAGGTCGTGCTCGTCGGCGATGTCGCCGACGATCTCCTCGACCACATCCTCGATCGTCACCAGGCCGTCGACGCCGCCGTATTCGTCGACGACGATGGCCATGTGAATGCGGGTCGTCCGCATCCGGCTCAACAACTCGAGCAACAGCATCGACGGCGGCACCACCAGTGGCTCGCGCAAAATCTTCTTGACGGCAAAACCGGCGCCCGAACTCCAGTAGTCGATGACGTCCTTGATGTGGATAAAGCCGACGATATCATCGAGGTTGTCGCGATAGACCGGCAGGCGTGAATGCCGGGCCGTGCGCAACGCCAGCACCAGCTCCTCGAGCGAGGTGTCGATGGAGACCGCATCGATATCGGCGCGCGGCACCATGACGTCGTCGACCTGCAGCTCGCCGACGCTGAGGATGTTGCGCAGCATCTCGCGCTGGCCAAGATCGAGCGCCGTCGGACCTTCGCCGTGCTCGTCCAGGACCTCTTCGAGGCTGGCTTTCAGATCGGCGTCGTTGCTGCCGCTCAGCGCTTTCAGCCACGAACGTATGGTGTCGCCGAAGGAAGGGGAGGAATGTTCGCTTGACGCCCCGTTCGTACGGGGCTTCCTACTTTGTGAAGACTCGTCACTCATCAATTAGGGCTCTGTGGCTTGGCTGGCGGCGGGCGCAGCTGCGCGCGGGACGTAGGGATCGGCGATGCCGAGGCCATGCAGCACCCGGACTTCCAGCGCCTCCATCTGCGCCGCCGCCGCGTCCTTTTCGTGATCGAAGCCCACCAGGTGCAGGAAGCCATGCACCACCAGATGGCTCAGATGCTCGGCCAGGGTCTTGCCGTCGCGTCTGGCCTCGCGGCTGACGGTGCCATGCGCCAGGACGATGTCGCCCAGCCCGCGGACGGTCTCCGGCCCGCCCGCCGGCGCCTCGGCGCCGCTCGGGAAGGCCAAGACATTGGTCGCCCGGTCATGGCCGCGCCACTCGCGGTTCAGGCGCCGCTGCAGGGCGTCGTCGGCCAGCAGCACGCTGACCTCGTAGGCGCCCGCCCGCGCCGGCAGCGCCGCCTCGGCCGCGCGCACCGCCCGCTCGGCGAGCGCTGCGGCCTGCGGTAGGTCAGCGTCCCAGGTGGGACAGGCGACCGAAACGTCCACTGTCATTATCGCCATTTTTCCTCTCGGACCCGGCCGTCGGCAAGGCCGGATATTCGACCCGGTTGTGGAAGACACCCAGCGTCAGCGTCCGGGTAAAGGATTCCTCCACCACCGCGAGATCGCGCAGCGTCAGCTCGCAGTCCTCCAGCTGACCGTCCGCGACCTTCTCGGCGATCACGCTGGCGATCCGCGCGCGCACCTCTGACGGCGCCGGGTTGCCGAGCGCCCGGGTCGCGGCCTCGACCGAATCGGCGAGCAGCAGGATGCCGGCCTCGCGGCTACGCGGCTTCGGTCCTGGATAGCGGTAATCATCCTCGGATACCGAACGGCCGCTTTGCGCCGCGTGTTCCTGGGCCTTGACGTAGATCGGCCGCAGCAACGTGGTCCCTTGGTGCTGCGCGACCGCCTCCAGGACCACGGGTCCGAGCCGCTCCTTCTGGCAGATCTCGATGCCGTCGTGCACGTGGGCGAAGATGATCCTGGCGGAGGTCTCCGGCGCCAGGCGGTCGTGGATGTTGCTCTCGCGCTGGTTCTCCGAGAAATAGCCGGGGCGCATGATCTTGCCGATGTCGTGATAGAGCGCCATCACCCGCGCCTTCAAGCCGTTGGCGCCGATGGCGTCCGCCGCCGCCTCGCACAGGTTGCCGACCAAAAGCGAGGCGTAGTAGCTGCCCGGCGCCACCAGCGCCAGCCGTTTCAGCAGCGAATGGTCGGAGGACGCGAGTTCGAGCAGACGCATGTCGCTGGCCTCGTCGAAGACCTGCTCCAGCACCGGCAGCAGGCCGAGCGCCGCCACCGCCATCACCGCTCCCGAGACCAGGGCGGCCGCCAGCAGCGGCAGGTGGCCCGGCCCGAAGCTCTCGCCGCTCATGATGACGATGATCGGCACCACCGCGGCCTGCGCCACCGCCACCGTCAGGCCGGCGCGCAACAGATCGATGCGCCGCCGGCAGCCGCGCGCGGCGATGCCGGCCACCAGGGTGCCGACAATGTAATAGGTGACGAGCCAGAGACCGCCGTCGACGCGATAGGCCAGCAGCAGCGTCAGGCCGACGCCGACGAGCAGGCTGGTCCGCGAATCGATCAGCAGCGAGACCAAGGTGGTGCCCAGCGCCAAGGGCACGAAATAGGCGGCCGCCTCGGCGCTGATGCCGAGTCCGTCGGCGAGCCCGCGCCCGGCGTAGAACATGCCGACCGAAAGCGCCGCCGTGAGCAAGCTGACCGACAACGTCACGATCACCTGCTTGCGGTCGAGCCGCAGCGGCTCGCGGCCGCGGCGGAAGAAGATGCTGGCCAGCAGCACGACGCCGGTCAGCAGCAGCGCCACCGCGCCGGCCTCGATCCAGACCTCGCGGGTCTCGACGCCGCGGTTCAGCATGCGGATGCGGGTCTGGATCTGCGGCGTCACCCGGTCGCCCCGGCGCACCAGCACCTCGCCGGCCTTGATGCGCACGAACACGGGATCGATTTCCGTCAGCGCGGCGTCGACGCGCGAGCGGGTCAGCGTTTCGTTGGAGCGCAGGTTTGGCGCCGCCAGCAGCGTCGCCGTTTCGATGATCCAGGAGCGGACGATGCGGGCGCCGCCAAACGGCGCATCGCCGGCGCGGGCCTGGATCAGGCGGCGGAACTGCCTGAGGTCGAGGACGCTGCTCAAATGTTCCGGCCGGATCTCGCGGCCAAGGGTCAGGTCGCGGATCTCGATGCGCCCGTCTTCCGGCAGCTCGGCGCGGTTGGCGACGATCATCCGATCGAGGCCGAGATTGAGGAAGAAGTTGATGGCGATCGACAGGTCGAGCGGATCCTCGAGGCCCTCGAGCAGCGCAAAGATTCCGGCGTTGACGGGGACGCCCAGATCCCGCTCGAAGGCGGCCCGGCGCTCGGCCGCGCTGCGACCTTCCTCGGCGTGCCGCTCGGCCATGCGCTGGACCGCGCTCGCAACCCGGTCGCCGAGGTTGAAATAGAGCTCGGAATCGTAGTCGTAGACCGGCAAGACCGCAGCCGACGCCTCGCGCTGACGCAGCTCTGTGGCCCGGGTGTCCTCGACCAGGACGTCGCGTTCGGCGCGGATCGTGGTCGCGGCGATGCTGTCGACCACCGGCACCGGGTGCAGGCCTGGGATCGGCGGCGCGAACAGCAGCGTCATCAGCAGAATGAACAGCGCCAACAGCGGCACGTCGAGCGCCGGCCGCCAGCGCCGCCAGCGCTCGGCGGACAGTGCCGCAGTGGCCCGGTTCAACAGCTCGGCCCGGCTTTTGGCAAGCTCGCTTTGCGGACGCGAGCCGTCGGCTTGCGCGCTCATGCGTCCTCGTTGAGCAGGCCGCGATCGCGGGCGTTGTAGGCGCGGACGAGCTGGGTCACCAGCGGATGGCGGACGACATCGGCATGGGTGAACTCTACGATCGTCGCGCCCTCGATGGCATCGATGATCTCCATCACGTCCTTCAGACCGGACTTGGTGCCGAGCGGCAGATCGGTCTGGCTGGGATCGCCGGTCACCACCATGCGCGAATTTTCGCCCATCCGCGTCAGGATCATCTTCATCTGCATCGGCGTCGTATTCTGCGCCTCGTCCAGGATGATGAAGGCGTTGGCCAGGGTGCGCCCGCGCATGTAGGCCAGCGGCGCCACCTCGATTTCGCCGTCGTCCCGCCGTTTCATCACCTTCTCGCCCGGCATCATATCGTACAGCGCGTCGTACATCGGCCGCATGTAGGGGTCGACCTTCTCGTCCATGGTGCCGGGCAGGAAGCCGAGCCGCTCGCCGGCCTCGACGGCGGGTCGGGTCAGAATCAGGCGGTCGACCTCGCCCCGCAGCAGCATGGAGACTCCGACCGCGACCGCGAGATAGGTCTTGCCGGTGCCGGCCGGGCCGAGGCCGAAGACCAGCTCCGAGGCCCGCAGCGCCCGGACGTAGGCGACCTGGATCGGCGAGCGCGGCGTGATCACCCGCTTCTGCGTGCGCACGACGACCTCCTCGGGCACCGTCTCGCGGCGCTCGTGCGCCGCTTCCAGCGCGCCGCTGCCCAGGGCTTCCGCCATCCGAATGGCGCCGTCGACCTCGCCGACCGTGACCTCCTGGCCGCGCTCCAGACGCCGGTAGAGATCGCTCAGCGCCGCCCGTGCCGCCAGGGTGGCGCTGGCCTCGCCGCTGATGGCGACGCGGTTGCCGCGCGGCACCAAGGAGACGCCGAGGCGCTGCTCGATGCGCGCCAGATTGCGGTCGTGCTCGCCAAACAACGCCGAGAGCAGGCGGTTATCGGGAAAATCGACGACCACCGGCAACTCGTCGGAAGAGGGCACTGTGCTCAACGGGTCAGCCATCCTGCTTTTGCGATCGGGTCAGTGTCATGCCGCCGCACGTTCATCGCGCGGCAGGCGGCCGCTCAGGCTGTTGACCGCGGCCGCCTCGATCTCGACCGTGACCAGCTGGCCCAGGCGCGTCACCGGCGCTGCCAGGTGAACCGCCTGCATATAGGGGCTGCGCCCGACCAGTTGCCCGGGATGCCGGCCGGCGCGTTCCAACAAGACCGCGAGCCGGCGGCCGACCTGGGCCCGATTGAAGGCGAGCTGCTGCTGTGCCAGCAGCGCCTGCAGCCGCTGCAGGCGCTCGGCCTTGACCGCTTCCGCGACTTGTCCCGGCAGCAAGGCAGCCGGGGTCCCCGGCCGCGGGCTGTACTTGAACGAATAGGCCTGGGCGTAGCGGGCTTCGCGCACCAGGTCCAGGGTCGCCTCGAAGTCGGTCTCGCTCTCGCCGGGAAAGCCGACGATGAAATCGCCTGAGAGGGCAATGTCGGGCCGGGCCCGGCGCAGGCGTTCGACGGCGGCAAGATAGTCCCCGCGGGTATAGCGCCGGTTCATCGCCGCCAGCACGCGCTCCGAGCCTGCCTGCGCCGGCAGGTGCAGATAGGGCATCAGTTGGTCGCAGTCGCGGTGCGCCCGCAGCAGTTCGTCGTCCATATCTCGCGGGTGCGAGGTGGTGTAGCGCAGGCGGGCCAGGCCCTCGATCTCGGCCAGCGCCAGACAGAGCCGGCCCAGCCCCCAGCTGCGGCCGTCCGGGCCCTCGCCGTGATAGGCGTTGACGTTCTGGCCGAGAAGCATGATCTCGACGACGCCGCGACCGGCAAGACGGCGGGCCTCGGCCACGATCTCCGCCGCCGGGCGCGAGTATTCGGCGCCACGCGTGTAGGGCACGACGCAGAAGGTGCAGAACTTGTCGCAACCCTCCTGGACGGTCAGGAAGGCGGCCGGCCCCTCGGCGCGCGCCGCCGGCAGATGGTCGAACTTGGGCTCGACCGGAAACTCGGTGTCGAGCACGCCGCTGCGGCCGGCGGCGGCGTCCCCGGCGCGTTTCGCGCGCGCCAGCATCTCTGGCAGGCGATGGTAGGTCTGCGGCCCAAGCACGATGTCGACGTAGGGGGCGCGGCGCAGGATCTCCTCGCCCTCAGCCTGCGCGACGCAGCCGGCCACGGCCAGCACCATGCGCCCGCCGGCGGCCGCCTTGGCCTCTTTCAGCCGGCGCAGGCGACCGAGCTCGGAAAAGGTCTTCTCCGCGGCCTTCTCGCGGATGTGGCAGGTGTTGATGATCACCATGTCGGCGCCCTCGGGGCTCGTCACCGGCTCGAAGCCGAGCGGCGCCAGCACGTCCGCCATGCGGGCGGAATCGTACAGGTTCATCTGGCAGCCGTAAGTGCGGATGAAGAGCTTTTGGCTCAAGGCTGTCTCTGGCTGGCGCCCAGCATGCTCGGTCAATGACGGTCGCTCCACGACCGAAGGATCCGATCCCAAGTAGCCCTCCCGGTTGACAAGTTCAAGCCCTCTTCGCCGCCGCCAGGTCGCCGGACGAGGCCGCCACCGACTCGTTCCGGCGTCCGGTCAGGGCCTGCGCCAGACCCGACGAGATGGTCGCGCGGCAGTGCTCGGCCAAAGCCTTCCGTGAGGTGAAGCCGGCCATGCTGAGCGGGGCGTGGCACTGCACTTCGACGCGCACGGAGCCCTGCCGCAGGACGTGCCAGAGATGCGGCGGCAACCGCATGTCACCATACCAAGCGTAATAATGGCGGAAGCGGCGGCCCAGGGGCATACCGTCGAGATGCGTGTAGGCGATGGAAATCGGCTGCACCGCCACCAGGCTGCCGTCGATCGGCGTCTCGACGGCGGCGAACAGGCCGCTCTTGAAGGGCAGCACCCGGTTGCCGTCGCTGCTGGTGCCCTCGGCGAACAGCACCAGGCGGTCGCCGGCGGCGAGCCGCGCCGTCAGAAGGTCGCGCTGTGCGAGCGTCCGCGCCCGCCGGCGCTCGACGAAGACCGTGCGCTGCAAGCGGGCCAGGGTGCCGAAGACGGGCCATTCGGCGACGTCGTGGCGCGAGACGAAGGAGAGCGGCGCCAGGGTCGAGAGCACCGCGATGTCGAGCCAGGAAGCATGGTTGGCGACCAACAGCGCCGGGCCTTCCGCGACGGCGACGCCGCGGCGCACGAGCCTGATGCCGAGAAGCCGGCAGAGGCCGCGGTGATAGAGCACCGGCAGCCATCGGGCGAAGCCCCAGCCCCGCCGCAGGCAAAGCCACTGCACCGGCATCAACGGCGCCGTGTAGAGGCTGATCAGCATGAGCCGCAGACAGGCGCGAAGGTAGGTCACCGGAGCGGCCTCAAGGGCAGCGGCGCGTTACTGCGGCGGGTCACGTGTCGCCGCCACGCGGGCCCTTGCCGGCCGCAGCGCGGCCCAGCCTGACGCCGTAGAGCGAGAGCCGGTGGCCGACCAGGCGGTAGCCCAACTGGCGCGCCACCTGATCCTGCAGGCGCTCGATCTCGGCGTTGTGAAACTCGATCACCTCGCCGGTCACGGTGTCGATCAGGTGATCGTGGTGGTGCCGGGGCTCCGGCTCGTAGCGGGCCCGGCCGTCGCCGAAATCGAGCCGGCTCAAGACCCCGGCCTGCTCGAAGACGCGGACCGTGCGATAGACGGTGGCCAGGCTGATGGCGGGATCGAGCCCGGAGGCCCGCCGGTAAAGCTCTTCGACATCGGGATGGTCGTCGGCCTCGCTCAAGACCCGGGCGATCAGGCGCCGCCTCGCCGTCATCCTGACGCCGCGTTCATTGCAGAGTCGCTCGACCTTTAGCGACATGCCGCTCCCAGCTTGTTATCGCCGCGACCCGTAGCCTCCGTCCCGGGTCAGCCGCGCCGCCGGCGCCGGGTGGTGCCGAGGCCGATCTTCTTGGCCAACTCGCGCCGCTGCTCGGCATAGTTCGGCGCCACCATCGGATAGTCCGAGGCCAGGCCCCAACGCTCGCGGTACTGCTCCGGGGTCATATTGTAGGCGGTCTTTAGGTGGCGCTTCAGCATTTTCAGCTTCTTGCCGTCCTCGAGGCAGACAATATATTCGGGCGTCACCGACTTGCGTATGGCGACGGCTGGCTGCGGTCGCTCGCGCGGTGCCGGCAGGACCTCGGTGCCTAGGCCCGAAAGACTGTCGTAAACTTGCTTGATTAGCTGTGGCACGTCGCCCAAGGCGACGGTGTTGTTGGAGAGGTGAGAGGCGACGATCTCGGCAGTCAACTGAAGAACTTCCAGCGGCCGTTCTTGTTGCTCGGTCATGAAAAAGCTCCTCCCAAGAGCGTCGATTATGGTCGTGTTGCCGGCTATATAGTACAGATGAAGAAACACGGCAATGCGGAGTAGATGGCGTCAACACGAGTAAACAAGTCATGACGACTTCAAAACCTGAGCATTTCCTTGATATCACCGACCTCGTCTGTCCGATGACGTTCGTGCACACGAAATTGTTGATGGAACGCCTGCCGGTCGGCGCCGTCGCCGAGATCCGTCTCAACGTCGGCGAGCCGCTCAAGAACGTGCCCCGATCGTTGCGCGAGCACGGCCACGAGATCCTGAGCCTGAAGCCGGAAGACGGTGCCGGCGAGGACGGTCCCTACCGCCTGGTGGTGCGCAAACGCTGACCGGTCCTTGCGGTCAAATCTTGACGTCATTTCGCCCGAGGGGGAGGCGCATGATCAAGGCGTCGGCCTGTCGGCCGCCGGCGCTCCGATAGTATCCGCGGCGGCGGCCGCAGAGCGCGAAGCCGAATTCGCCATAGAGCGCCTGGGCCGCCTGATTGTCCGCCCCGACCTCGAGGAACAGGACGGCCACGTCGCGGCCCTCCGCCCACTCGACGACGGCGCGCAGCAAAGCGCGGCCGCAGCCCTGGCGCCGGTGCCCCGCCAGCACGCCGAGACTGACCAGTTCGGCCTCGCCGGCAGCCGCCCGGGCGAGCGCGAGGCCGGCGGGCGCCGCCTCGCCCGTCGCTGCGGCGGCCAGCAGCGCGACGCTGCCGGGAGCGGACAGAAACTCGGTCATTGACAGGGCCGACCAGGCTTCAACGAAACAGCCGCCGTGCAGTGCCGCCAGCAGCTCGGCCGCCTCGGCGCCGAACCGCCGCACCTGCCAGGACGCCGTCATCGCCGGGGGGCCGCCGGCTCGGCGTCGGGGCTACGCAGGTAAAGCGGCTCCGGCGGCTGATCGAGCCGCGCTTCGCCCGCCCGCGCCAGCGCCAGGCGCCCGAAGCGCGAAGCCTCCGGCAGTGCCGGCGCATCGGCAAGCTGGAATTGCCGGCCGGCAAGATGCGGCTGGACGCACCCAATCCCGCTGCCGACCAGTGCCACCGGCGCCGGCGGCAGCATTGCCGCCGCGTCCCGCGGGCGACAGGCCCGCGGCGGCCCGGCGGCGGCGCCCGACGCGGCAAAAGCCTGAGCGTAAAGCTGGCCGCGGCGCGCGTCGATCAAGGCCAACACCGCCGGCCGGGGCGCCGCCACGACACCCGCGGCCAGGGCTTCCAACGTGCTCAGGCCGAGCACGGGCAGCTGGAGCGCCAGCGCCAGTCCGCGGGCCGCGGCGAGGCCGATCCTGAGGCCGGTGAAACTGCCTGGCCCGCGCGTCAGGCAGAGCAGTTGGAGATCGGCAAAGCGCCAGCCGGCCTCGGCCAGGGTTTCGGTGATCAGCGGCAGCAGGCGCTCGGCATGTTGGCGAGCGCCGTCCTCGGCCCGCCCGGCCACCAGCGCATCGCCGGCGAACAGCGCCGCTGATCGGGCCCCGAGCGCACAGTCGAAGGCGAGAATGCGCATCTCGTGGCCGGTGTCGCTCAAAGCAGCGTGCAGGCCTCGTCGAAGTCGAGGCGCGGGTTGCGCGGCATCACCGCATCATGATCGGCATAGCCGATATTGCAGAGGAAGTTCGACTTGATTCGGCCGTCGGGGAAGAACTCGGCGTCGACGCCGACATTGTCGAAGCCCGACATCGGTCCGCAGTCCAAGCCGAGGGCGCGGGCGGCGATGATCAGATACGCGCCCTGCAGGCTGCCGTTGCGGAAGGCCGTCGCCTCGACCAGCGCGTCCTTGCCCTCGAACCAAGAGCGCGCCTCCAGATTGTGCGGGAACAGCTTGTCCAGGCGCTCGTAGAAATGCAGGTCGTAGCCGACGATCGCGGTCACCGGCGCTGCCATCGTCTTTTCGGTATTGCCGGCGCTGAGATGCGGCTTCAGCCGCGCCTTGGCCGCTGCCGTGCGCAGGAACAGATAACGCGCCGGCGAACTGTTGGCGCTGGTCGGGCCCATCCGGCAGACGGCATAGATCTGCCGCAGCGTTTCGTCGGAGACCGGCTTCTCCAACCAGACATTGTGCGAGCGCGCCTGGCGCAAAATCAGGTCCAGAGCCTCATCGCTCAGCATCGCGTACTCCCTTCGCCCATGACATGCTTGTGCCGACAGCAGGCGGCGCCGACTGTTTACGCGAGGCGGCGGCGGCGCGGCAAGGCGCCTTTAGTTTCGTTCCCGCGGTAAGTGTAATAGAAATCGGCCCAGAATGTGGCGCGACGCAAACATGCGCCGGCTCGGACGAGCGGCGAAACCCCTGACGCGGCGTATCGGCTCGCTGCCGGCAGGACCGCTGCTGCTGGCGCTGCTGCTGGCGCTGCTGCTGGCCGGCCTGCCCGCCGCGCCGCTGCCGCTGGCGGCGGCCGAGTCGGCAGTCATCTTCCTCTACCAACGCTTTTCCGATCCGCGCTTCCCGTCCGCCAGCATCGATGTGACGCAGTTCGAAGCGCACCTGGGCGCGATCGCCGAGGGCGGCTTCACCGTCGCTCCCTTGAGCGAGGTCGTCGCCGCGTTCCGCCGGCGCGACACCCTGCCTGAGCGGACCATCGCGCTCAGTATCGACGACGCCGACGCCTCGGTCTACGCCGAGGCTTGGCCGCGCCTGCGCAAGGCCGGGGTTCCGTTCACCCTGTTCGTCTCCACCGATGTCGTCGACGCCGGGCGTCCCGGCTACCTGACCTGGGACCAGATTCGCGAGTTGGCGGCAAGCGGCGTTACCATCGGCAACCAGACCGCGAGCCAGCCGCACCTGCCCGAACTCGAGCATGAAGCCAAGAGCCGCGAGATCTCCCGCGCCAGTCAGCGCTTCAACGAGGAACTGGGCTTCGCGCCGCGGCTCTTCGCCTATCCCTTCGGCGCTTATGGCCTGGCCGACCGGCGCGCGGTCAAGGAGCTCGGATTCGAGGCCGCCTTCGGGCAGCAGTCCGGCGTCGGCCACCCGGACGCCGACCTCTATGGCCTGCCCCGTTTCCTGATGACCGACGCCTACGGTTCGCTGGACCGCTTCCGCCTCGCCGCCAACGCCCTGCCGCTCTATGTCGACGACCTGACGCCGGCCGATACCGTGCTCGGGCCGGCCCACAACCCGCCCTCCTTCGGCTTCACCCTGGCCGAGGACCAGGGAACGCTGGACGATCTCGACTGCTATGCCTCGAATGGCACGGATCCGCTGCGGCTCGAACGCCTGGGCGCCCGCCGCGTCGAAGTCCGCCTGGCGGTGCCGTTCGCGCCCGGCCGGGCCCGCATCAATTGCACGCTCCCCGGGCCGGACGGGCGGTGGCGCTGGCTCGGCCTGCAATTCTTCATTCCGGGAGGCTAGATCGTGACGGTCCCGGACAAGTCCGCAGCGGGCAGGAACCGGGCGCCGAAGCGCCGGCGGCGGGCCGAGGCGGCCTCGACGGGCGCCGCGACGATCGCCTCGGCGCATCCGAGCTGGGCCAGCAATCCGATCGCCAGCTGGCTGGTCCAGCACGGCGGCCGGCCGAGCGACCTTGCCGCCCGGTTGAGCGGCCTCTGCCTGGGACTGGTGGCGCAGGGCCTGACGCTGCGCCGGGTGCATGTGGGCATCCGCTCGACCCATCCCGAAGTGGCGGCCCGGACGGTGATCTGGGAGCGCGGCTCCGAGGGCACGACGCTGATCGACCACGGCTATGGCCTGCAGCTGAGCGAGGATTATCTGAACTCGCCGGTGCGGCTGATCCACGAGGGGGCCGGCGCTTTCCGGCGCCGCCTGGAGGGGCCGGAGGTGGTGCGCGACTTTCCGGTGCTTGACGACCTGATCGCGCAGGGCTGCACCGACTACGTGATCATGCCGCTCACCTTCTCCTCCGGCCAGGCCAACTTCATCTCCTGGGCCACCGACCGGCCGGGCGGCTTCACCGTCGGCGAGCTGACCCTGCTCTATGACCTGTTGCCGCTGATCGCGCTCAGGGTCGAGATCGAGACCACGCGCCAGAACATGCAGACGCTGCTGACCACATATCTCGGCCGCGAGCCGGCCCGACGGGTCCTGGCCGGCAGCGTGCGCCGCGGCCAGGTCGAGAGCATCCGCGCCGCCATCTGGATCAGCGATCTCAGGGCCTTCACGCGGCTCAGCGACCGGGTGCCGATCCGCCAGGTGGTGGCGATCCTGAACGATTATTTCGAGGTCATCGCCCGCGCCGTCGAAGCGCACGGCGGCGAGATCCTGAAGTTTACCGGGGACGGCATTCTGGCGATCTTCAACGCCGGTCCGAGCAGCCGCGAGGACTGCGAGAGCGCCCTGGCCGCGGCCCGCGAGGCGCTCGCCCGGCTGGAGAGCGACAACGCCGAGCGCAGCGCCGAGGGCCTGCCCGAGATCCTGACCGGGATCGGCCTGCATCTGGGCGATCTGGTCTTCGGCAACATCGGCTCGCGCGACCGGCTCGATTTCACCGTGATCGGCCCGGCGGTGAACGAAACCGGCCGGGTGGAGACGCTGTGCAAGGTGCTGGAGCGCCCGCTGCTGGTCTCCGCCAGCTTCGCCGAGGCGGTCGGCACCGACGGCCTGCAGAGCCTGGGCTTCCATGTCTTAACCCGACTTAAGCGGTTCGCGGGTCGATTTTAGCTTAACGCGTTGATTTGATTCACGCCGACCTGCAAAGGTCGGCACTACAGGGCGGCGGCTGGGC
>Ga0326597_10000978_pt1 | contig 47870 bp, 45 predicted proteins | sample RVTome_12_FD_203789 | JGI IMG/M metagenome (GOLD analysis project Ga0326597, IMG submission 203789) | Soil microbial communities from uranium-contaminated site in the Upper Colorado River Basin, Wyoming, United States - RVT100D185 | ecosystem: Environmental > Terrestrial > Soil > Contaminated >...
TGGGGCTCGGTCAGCAGGTCCACCGGCGTCTGCTCCGCCGCCTGGGGCCACACCACGGCCCGCCGGCCGATATCGCCCACCACGGGAAAGACCACCGCCGGGTAGCCGTACCAGCGCAGCACGGGCACGGCGTGCAACAGGAAATCCTGGCTGCCGTCATCGAACGTCAGCACCACCCGGGGGCCCGCCGGGGCCAGGGCCTCGGGGTCCTGGAGCAACTGGCGAAAGGTGACCACCTCCAGCCCGCAACGATGGATGAATGCCAGCTGGCGGGCGAACTGACCTGGTGTGACGTAAAGTCCCCGCACCTTCGCCGCGCGAGTTGGCGTCGCGATGCGATGGTAGGTGAGAATGATCAGGTCTTCCGTCATCGGCCAGCCTGTGGTGTAGGCGCCATGCCGGTCGGCCCGTCAAGAACCAGGGCCTGCTCCAACTGGTCCAGCATGGCCTCCAGGGTGAACTGCGCCAGCGCCCGCCGGCGTCCCGCCTGACCCATCATTATCATGCGATCCGGCGCCGCCAGCAACGCCGCCAGCGCCTCGGCCAGGGCGGTCACATCTTCCGGGGGCACCAGCAGGCCCGTCTCCTCGGGGACGACCACCTCCCGTGTGGCGGTGATGTCGAAGGCCACCACGGGCCGCTCGAGCAGCATGGCCTCCACCATCACGTAGCCGAAGCCCTCCCAGCGGGAAGGCAGCACCAGCACATCCGCCTCGGCCAGCCGGGCGGCCACGTCCGGCACATGCCCGGCGAAGTCCACCGCATCCGCAATGCCCAGCGCCGCGGCCTGCTGAACCAGGGCGGCGCGCTGACTGCCGTCGCCGAGCAGGGTCAGCCGGGTCCGGGGCCGGCTGCGCCGCAGCAGGGCCAGGGCATCGAGCAGCAGGTCCATGCCCTTCTCCCGCTCCAGTCGGCCCACGGCCATCAGGTGTGCGCCAGGTGCGCGGGGCGGCGGCGCGGGCCATGCCGCCGGATCCACGCCATTGTAGATGACGCGCGGTGGCAGGCGGCGCATCTCGTCGGGAAATGCCGCTTCCAGCGCCTGGGCCGTGGCGCGGGAATTCACCAGCACGCCGTGCAGCACGTGGCGCAGATACCAGCGGTTGACCGCGCCCACCCGCGGCGCGACGGGAATGCCCCGGCGCAGCAGTACCCGTGGCACGCCGGCCAGTCGGGCCAGCAGACCGACCACCTTGAGCTCATGAGAGGCATTGAGAATCACGGTGCCGGGCCGCCACCGGCGCAGGCGCCGCCACAGGGTCAGCAGGTGCCCCGGATGCAGCAGGCTCGTCGAGCGCACGGGCAGGGCCCATGTCTCCAGTCCCGCCGCCTGGGCCCGCTGGGCCAGGGCGCTGCCGGGGAAGACCAGCAGCAGCGGCTCCCAGCCGCGCCCGCGCAGGCCGTGGGCGGCATTGAAATGCCACACCTCGCCGCCGCCCCAATCCCGCGACAGGTTGACCAGCAGTACGCGTCTGGCGGTGTTGCGCATGGGGGCCTCACGGCGGCGGTTGCGCGAATCGGGCGTGCCTAGCCGGCCTCGAGGCGGTAGCCCAGTTGCTGCAGCAGGGGCGCAATGCGCGCCTCCACCGCCTGCACCCGCGCCGGGTCGGCATTGCGGTACTGGGCGATCTGACCATCGGTCAGCGTGTCATGCACATAGTGTCGGCAGGCATCCGTCATGGGGATGCCCAGGAAGCGCGCGAGCTGCTCCATGGTCTCCTCCGGCTTGCTGCAGAACTGCTCGTAGGTCATCTCGAAGCGTTGTGCCGCGGGCACATGGGCGTCGGCGAAGGACAGATAGCGCCGCACCTGGAACTCCCACGAGGCCGCCGCCTGAATGTCGCGCGGCTGGCCGGCCACGCCCAGGTGGTCGATGAGCATGCGCCCCAGGGGCCGCTCCGGGTCATCCGTGGAATGCCGCTTGAACGCCACGTCGCGCCCGTCCCGCACCATGTGCACGTAGCGCGCCTGGGGAAACGTGCGGAACACGTAGGGCATGAGCAGGTAGGTTTCGGGCCACTTCCAGCCCCAGCCCACGCCCTGGGGATCATTGAAGCGCAGCCACCGGCAGGCCTCGTACGCCGCCTTCTGGAACAGGGCCAGCTCGCGCGGCCGCACCTGCTCCGGCTCGGCGACGTCCAGGTTGCGCCGCGCCAGGCGCTTGCACACTTCCCGAAAGCCCTGGTGATCCAGGTCGCCGGCCGGCAGGCGCGGCGTGGTGCCCAGGCTCAGGCCCAGATGGCTGCACGCCCAGGCCATGAGGCGGGTGCCGGACTTGCCCCGGCCCATCAGGATCACGGGGGCTTGGGTCTGCAGAAAGGCGGCGCGGGATTCCAGTCGTTCCGGGCTGAGCACCCGATCCAGCAGCAGGCGTGCCGTGGTGAAGGTGCGATCCATGCGCCTCGTCCGCGTCCAGTTGGGGGTGTCGATGTGCCGCCGGCAACGGGTGGCGGCGCATGGGCGAGTCCGCCGGCACCGCTCCCAGGCGCCTGGTGCGCCCCCTCCAGCGCCCTGCTGTTTCTCCCATGTCCGCCTGTAAAGGGCAACCCTGGCCGGCGGGGCAGGCGCCTCCGGCGCGCAAATGCGTTTGACCCCTCCGGCGGATTCCGTTGTAATGGCCCAAACGGGGTGCCGCGCGGCACCTGTCAGTACGCCCGGTGTCGACCTCCAACGGACATTCTCCAGCTGCGGACGGGTCCCACATTGCTACTGCTCATCACACTGATGATCGCCCTGCCGGCCCTGTTTCTGGGCCTGGGCTGGGCGCCCCTGCTGGACTGGGATGAGAACATCTACGCCGAGGTGGCGCGGCAGATCATGCTGCGCGGCGAGCACCTGATCCTGTATCTGAATGGGCACCAGTTCTGGGAAAAGCCCCCCCTGTTTCTCTGGGAGATGGCGTCGTTCTTCCGGATGTTCGGTGTCAGTGAGTATGTTGCCCGGCTGCCTTCGGCGGTCAACGGGCTGTTGTTCGTGATCGGCATCTTCGTCGTGGGCTCGCGATTCGTGGGGACGACCTTCGCCGGCCTGTGGTCGCTGATGTATCTCACCACGTTCCTGCCCTTGTTGCTGGCCCGCAGTGCGGTGATCGACCACACCTTCAACGCGCTCATCACGGCGGCGGTATTCCTGCTGGTGCTCTATGACCAGTCCCGCGAGGCGGTGCGCCCGGGGATTCATTCCCGCTGGCGCTACTGGTGGCCGCTGCTGCTGGCCTCGGTGGTGATGGGTCTCGCCGTGCTGACCAAGGGGCCGCTGGGCGGGGCGATCCCCCTGGTGGCCTATGTGTTCTACAAGCTGGGCCGCGGCCGGACATGGCCACACCCGCTGCACATACTGGTCTGCGGGGTGGTCTCCCTGAGCATCGGGCTGTCCTGGTACCTGGCCAACTATGCGGTTGCCGGCCCTGACTTCCTGGACAAGTTCATCAATTTTCAGCGCATGCTCTTGAGCCGTCCGCTGGAGGGCCACGACGGGCCGTTCTACTACCATTTCCTGGTGGGCCTGGTGGGCCTGTTTCCCTGGACGCCGCTGTTGCTGCTCTATTTCCGCGTGAATGTGCGCCAGGCGCTGTGGCAGGACGATGCGATCCGTCCGCTGATCGTCATGTGCCTGGGATGGACGGGATTCGTGCTGCTCGTCTTTTCGATCGTGCAGAACAAGCTGCCCCACTATTCCTCGGTGATGTACGTGCCGCTGACCTTCCTGATCGCCCTGGCGCTCTCGGAGTTGGTGCGGCAGCGGCAGCATGTCTCGTTCTGGCTGGGCGGTATGTTCGTGCTGTACGGGTCAGCATTCGGTGTGGGGATGGCCGTCCTGCCCTATTTCATGCAGGTGCTTGCGCTGCGCGGCCGCATCGAGCTGTCGGTGCCGCCCACCCCGGCGGACCTGGCCTGGTGGCCCGGGGCCCTGCTGGCCGCCGGGGCGGTGATCGGCGGGCTGCTGTTGATCCGGGGAGGCATCCGTACGGGGGTGGTGGTCATGGCCCTGGTGATGGGCCTGTTCATGCCGGGCATGTGGCGCATCCACCTGCCGCTGTTCACGGCGTACAACCAGGGTGCCGTGATCGACCTGATGCAGCGGGCCTATGCGCAGAACGGGGAATTGCTGCTCTATCGCATGGTCTCCTTCGCCGTGTTGTTCTATGGGCAGCAGGAAGTGGAGATGCTGCACACCTACAAGTTTCCGGGCAATCCGGACCGCCTGGACGAACCCGCGGCGCGTCCGCTGTTCGTCATTACGCCGAAACAGGAGGCCGAGCGGCTGAAACGGGAGCATCCGCTGCTGGAGCGGGTGGCGGAAGAGGGGCGGCTGGCCATGTACCGCCTGCCGCCACGCCCGGGATAGGCGCCGGCACCCGCCGCGCTTGGCGGATGCCGGTTTGCCGCGCTGATCAGTTCGCGGCGCGGGCTGCGTTGGCGGTCTGCACCTGGGCCTGCTGCTGCCCGGGATACAGGGTCTGGATCCAGCCAAACGGGTCGGGTTTGATCCCGTACTGAATCCCCGTCAGCTCCTCGAACAACCGCTTGGCGATGGGCCCGGTGGCGCCGTCGCCGACGGTGTAGTTCTCGCCCTTGAAGTTCATCACGCTCACCGGCGAGATGACCGCGGCGGTCCCGGCACCGAAGATCTCCTCCAACTTGCCCTGGCGGTGCTGCTCCAGGACCTCGTCGATGGAAATGCGGCGCTCCTCTACCGGCACGTTCCAGCTGCGCAGCAGCGCCAACACGGAATCCCGCGTGATACCGCTGAGGATCGTGCCGCCCAGGGGCGGCGTGATCACCGTGCCGCCGATCTTGAGCAGGATGTTCATCGAACCCACTTCCTCGATGAACTTGCGCTCGGCGGCATCGAGCCACAGTACCTGGGTGAAGCCCGCCTGTTGCGCCTCCTTTTCGGCCAGCAGGCTGGCGGCATAGTTGGCGGCGGTCTTGACGGAGCCCAGCCCGCCCGGCCCGGCGCGCGAGTATTTCTCGCACACCTGCAGCTTGACCGGGTTGAAGCCTTCCGGGTAGTACGCGCCGACCGGCCCGGTGATGACCAACAGCTGCACCTGGGAGGACGACTTCAGCCCCACGTAGGGCTCCACGCCGAACATGAACGGCCGCACATACAACGAAGCCCCCTGGGAATGGGGCACCCATTCATGATCCAGTTCGATCAACGCCTCGATCGCCTTGATCAGCACCGTCGGTTCCACGGTGGGCAGATCCAGCCGCTGGGCGGAAATGTTGAACCGGTTGAAGTTGTTCTCCGCCCGGAACAGATTGATCCCGCCCTTGGGATTGCGATAGGCCTTGAGCCCCTCGAAGATGGTCTGGCCGTAGTGCAGCACCAGTGCCGAGGGTTCAATGGCGATCGGCTTGTATTTGGATACCAGCGCATCGTGCCACCCTACCCCGCGAGTCCAGCGCATGCTGAACATGTGGTCGCTATACAGTTTGCCGAAGCCGAGCGCGCTCTCGTCGCTGGGCTTCGGCTTGCGTTCCGCCAGGGGAACCGGCTCGATCTTGATATCCATCGCGTGTTTCTACGGTTGATGGCACATGGGCTGCCGCCTGGGCACCCTGATCGCAATCGGCCGGGCCAACCCGGCCGCGCAGTGGCGGCTCGCATCCCATGAGTTCGGTGGATTCAGGGCGCAGAAGAGTAGAACACTTAAGGAAATTGTCCAAAATTGTCAATCATTTCCCGCGTCAGGCGCCCGCTCACGGGTTGCTTTGAGCGGGGAATGGCGTAAGGTGGCAAATCAGCCGCAAACCCGCTCCGGTCGCGGCGCCGCGCCGGGTAGCCGCGGTTGCCGGAATCCGGGCCAAGCCATCAGCCACACGGGGAGAGACAGTGCCGGAAGTCTTTGCGCCACAACTGGGGTTCGCCACCCGCGAGATCACCATCGTGCAATGGCACAAGGCCGTGGGCGACACTGTCGCCTTGGGCGAGCCCCTTGTGGACGTGGAAGCGGAGAAGGCCCTGACCACCGTGGAGGCTGTGCATGCCGGGACGCTGCTGGCCATCTACAGCCCGGTCGGCGCGGTGGTGGCGGAAGGCACGCCCCTGGGCTGGGTCGGCGCGGCGGAGGAGGAGCCCCCCATGCTCACGCCCCAGGTGCTGGGCTGGGAACCCATGCTGGCCCCCGTGCCGGCGGAATATGCCCATCTGGCCCCCCCGCCGGATGCCTCCGCGGCCGATACCGCGACGGCCCCGGCCAAGAGCTCCCGCGCGCTGGTGCGGCACTTCCTGCGCAGCGTGGTGCGCAAGATCACCGCCGAGCGCATGGCCCGCAGCTGGGTGGCGTCGCCCAAGGTGGACCTGCTGGCGGAGATCGACTTCAGCCGCGTGGTGGCCCACCGGGAGGCCATCAAGGCCGCCGGGGGCGAGGCGCCCTCGTACAATGTCTACATCGCCCACGGGGTCGTGCGTGCATTCGAGGACATGCCGCACCTGAACATCAACTGGATCCACGGCGGGCCCGTGCCGCTGGACGGGATTCACGTCGGGGTGGCCGTGGCCCTGGAAGACAATCTGGTGACGATCTCCATGAAGCACCTGGCGGGGCTTCCCCTGGAGGAACTGCAGCGGCGTTTCCGCGGATTGATCAAGAAGGCCGTGGGCATGTCCCTGCACCGGGATGAGATGTACGGCAACAGCCTCACCGTGACCAACCTGGGAGAGTTCGAGATCACGGCATTCACGGCGATCCTCAACCCCCCGGAGGTGTTCATCCTGGCCGTCGGCAAGCTGGCCGACCGGGTGGTGGTCAAGGACGGCGAGATGGTCATCGCGCCCATAACCCAGTTCTTCCTGAGTTTCGATCACCGGGGCGTGGATGGTGCGCCGGCCTCCCGGCTGCTGCAGCGCATCAAGTACCACCTGGAACACTACGGAGAGGAGCCGGCGCCGGAGGACGACTAGGGTGTGTCTGAAAACTCGATGAAAGTTCCGTCCGCGCACTTCGAGACGCAGTCTTCGACCGCTCCCCTGCGGCGGGCTCAGGACGAGCTCAGCGACGCCGAGTGTTCAACTTGCCGCCAATGTAAGGCTGTGTTCCTGAGGAAGGTTGCGTAGCAACCTGTCTCGAAGGGCACGGCCGCTCACAAGCCCGCTATGCAGACACAGCCTGGCCTTGCCCCGCGGCACGTGGCGGCGGGGCCGGTGGGTCATCAGTCGTCCGAGCCGAACGATTCCGACGTGGACACGTAGGAGTCGTCCGGGGAGCGGCCGAGCATCTTCTCCTGCTCCTGCTGAAATTCCAGGCTGTAGCGGGCCAGCGGCATGGAGAGCAGCCGCCGCGGATTGATGGGTTCCTCGGTGCCCTCGCAGAGCCCGTAGGTGCCGTCCTGGATCTTCTCGAAGGCCTCCTCGATCTGCTGTAGGCGGCGCAGGTGGCGCTGGTGCATGAGCAGCGAGAATTCCCGGTCCCGCTCGTCGCTGGCCTGATCCAGGTCATCCCCCACGTCCTTGCTTTCCTCCCGGGGCTTGAGGTCGTTCTGCATGAAGGCATGCACGACCTGCTGGCTCTCGCTGCGCATCTCGGTCAGCTTCTCGACGATCTGTTCCATGATCTTCGGCTCGATATGGGACAGTTCGACATCGGCAGACCTGGGCGGGGGCGCAGGGGTGCGCTGAGCCCCGGTCTGCTCGCCGCGACCGCTCTTCGGCTTGGCCTGGACCGCGGCGGTCTTGCCGCCACCGGCCTTGGGCTTGGTACTGCTCTTGGCGGCACTGCTCCTCGCTGCACTGCTTTTTGCTGCGCCGCTCTTGGTCGCACCGGCCTTGGGCTTGGCACTGCTCTTGGCGGCACTGCTCCTTGCTGCACTGCTTTTTGCTGCGCCGCGCTTGGCCGCGCCGGGCTTGGGCTTGGCACTGCTTTTTGCTGCGCCGCTTTTGGCCGCACCGCTCTTGCCGGGCTTGGCCTTGGCCGCACCGCGCTTGGTGCTGGTGGCCTTGGCCGCGGTAGCCCTCTTGGCACTGCCCCTGGCCGCACTGCTTTTTGCTGCGCCGCTTTTGGCGGCACCCGCCTTGGGCTTGGCACCACTTTTGGCCGTACCGCTTTTGGCGGCACCGCCCTTGGCACCAGCGGCCTTGGGCTTCGCGGTACTCCTGGCGCCGCCAGCCTTGTTGGCGGCACTGCGGGTAGTCGTCTGCTGCTCAGCAGAGCGCCTGGCCGCAGATTTGCTGCTGGTGGATTTGGACTTGCCGGCACCAGCCTTGCTGCCGGATTTCTTGTTGGTCCGTTCTTGCGCCATGATTGTCCCGTTAGCGTTAAACACCGACCCGTCGGGCGAGAGCCGGCGGCACATCCCGTGCCGTCGCCCAAACCCTTGACCCTGTAACGGTGTCGGACCCCCGGTTGCGAAGGAACCTTTGATAAAGCATCAGCCCGCAACGTGCAAGTCCAAAAATGGATTTCCGGGTGGGTCCGGGCATGCGGACGCCATGCCTCCCCCGATCCTGCGGGGGGAGACATTTGGCGACAGCGATAGCATCAGTGCGTGAATGCGGGGGCTGTGCGGATCGGCAGGCCGCCCCCAGGGACGAAGGCCGGCGGTGCGCCGCGCGCCGAAGCCGCGGAACACCGCCGGGAACGGCATCAGCCCAGCAGCCGCAGGCTATGCTCAAAGAACGGCGCAAACACCAGGGAGATGATCGCCTGGAGCTTGATCAGGATGTTCAATGAGGGGCCGGAGGTATCCTTGAAGGGATCGCCCACCGTGTCGCCGACGACAGCGGCCTTGTGCACATCGGAGCCCTTGCCGCCCAGGTTTCCCGCCTCGATGTATTTCTTGGCGTTGTCCCAGGCACCGCCGGCGTTGGCCGAGGAGACGGCCAGCACCACCCCGGAGACCAAGCTGCCGGCCAGCATGCCGGCCAGCGCCTCGGCGCCGAAGAGGTAGCCCACCACGATGGGTGCCAGAATGACCTGAGCCCCCGGCGCCAGCATTTCGCGCAGGGAGGCACGGGTGCTGATGTCCACGCAGCTCCGGTAGTCCGGACGACCCGGTACGAAGCCCAGGTTGACATGGCGCAGGAGCACCTGGTCCGCGGGCATCACGCTGCCGCGGCCCCACACCTGCTTCATGCGTTCCAGCAGCGCCGCTTCGGTGCCGAAGGACTCGTTGAGCAGGTTCTTCTCCAGCCGATTCACCCGGTCGCGGGCCAGCCCGTCCTCCAGCATGGCCGCAATGGACTCCTCGGTGAGCATGAAGGTGTCGCGCAGGCCAGGAATGGTGGCGAATTGCCGCCGCACTTCCTTGATCATCTCCAGCGCCGCCTTACCCACAGACTTCAGGGTCATGGAGGTGAAGATGAAGGGCAGCATGGCCCCGACGATCAGAAAGGTGATGACGGCGGGCTTGAGCAGGTTGAGCGTCGCCACGTCGGAGCGCACCAGGAATGCCGACCACAGGGCCAGGGATGTCAGGGCCGCCGACCCGATGGCGAAACCCTTGCCGATGGCCGCCGTGGTGTTGCCGGCGGCATCCAGGGCATCGGTGCGCCGGCGCACGGTCTCGCCCATGCCGGCCATTTCCGCGATGCCGCCGGCGTTGTCCGCCACCGGCCCGAAGGCGTCGATGGTCAGCCCGATGGCGATCGTGCCCAGCATCCCCAGCGAGGCCACCGCAATGCCGTACATGCCGGCGAAATGGTAGCCGATGAACACGGTGATCGCGATGAAAATTACCGGCAGCAGGCTGCTCATGTAACCCAGGGACAGCCCGTAGATGATGTTGGTGGCCGGGCCCGTTTCCGAGGCGCGCGCCACGTCCCGCACCGGCGTGTAGCGGTGGGAGGTGTAGTATTCCGTGGCGATGCCGATGAGCATCCCCGCGATCAACCCGGCCAGCACGCTGACCAGGACGCCCCCGTTCGTGTACGGCACACCGCCCAGCAGGAAGGTGTCGGGCAGCACACGCAGGGTGATGAAGGACAGCGCGATGGCCATCAGCACCGTGGAGAAGATCAGCACCCGCTTCAGCGAGGCCTCGATCATGCGCGGTGTGTTGGCCCGGGCGAAGACCGTGGAGACCAATGCGATGGGGATGCCGATGGCCGTGATCAGCAAGGGGTACAGCAGGGCATCCACATTGCCGGCGAAGGCCACGGCGCCGATGACCAACGCGGCGCAGGTGCTCTCGGCGATGGAGCCGAACAGGTCGGCGCCCATGCCCGCGATGTCACCCACGTTGTCGCCCACGTTGTCGGCGATCACGGCCGGGTTGCGCGGGTCGTCCTCGGGGATGTTCTCTTCCAACTTGCCCACCAGATCCGCCCCCACATCAGCGGCCTTGGTGTAGATGCCGCCGCCCACCCGGGCGAACAGGGCGATGGAGGAACCGCCCAGGCCATAGCCGGCCAGGGCTTCCATGATGTGCAGGGAACTGCCGTCCAGCGTGCGCGTGTAGATCGCATACAGGATGATCAGGCCCAGCACCGCCAGCCCGGTCAGGCCGAAGCCCATCACCGCGCCCGAATTGAATGCGATGCGGAAAGCCTGGCCCAGCGAGCGCTGTGCCGCGGCAGTGGTGCGCACGTTGCCCACCGTGGCGATGCGCATGCCCACGTAGCCGGAGAGGATGGAGATACAGGCGCCCACCACGAACGATACCGCGGAGGCAAAATCGACCAGCACCCACACCAAAACGCCGAAGACCACAATGAAGACCGCCATGTATTTGTATTCGCGCGTCAGGAAGGCCATGGCGCCTTCGGAAATGGCCGATGAGATTTCCACCAGGCGCGCGGCCTGCGTTTCATCGGTGACCCCGCGCGTGGGCGATATCCGCACGACCAGCAGGCCGAAAACATAGGCCGTGGCAATGGACAACAACCCGAGTACGAAGATCGTCCAAAAAATTGACATGTTGGTGTTTCTCCTGAATTGGTGTGCTGCTGTGTGCAACCCTCGGCTTACGCTGACCCGTCCACCATCCGGCGCCCCGTGGCGGCGCGCAAGCTGGCTTCCGGTCAAGGAATCGGGCTAGACTCGTTCGCGGTGTCGGGACACCCCATCCATGGCCGTTCACAGAGAACGGCCGGCCACCCCAGTCTTGGCGAAACCTCGACTTTGTGAAGACCCGGTGCCACGCCGGCACCGAGTGTGGCCAGTGTGACCGGACACCCGCATGAATCGGTAAAATTCCGAGAACTTGTACACACAAAATGCCCCAAAACACAACCAAACCGGACGGACAGGGCAGGTGCCGAGGCGCCCTTGCGCGCGGGTCGCTCGTCTGTGTGCTCGCCCTGCTGCTGCTCGGTTGCAGCACAGCCCGGGAGCGCCACGAGCCGGGCAATATCGTGGGTTCGCTGCGCTACCGCAACGGGGATGCGGAGGCCTATTTCGACGCGGTCTTCCGCAGCGGCAATCTGTATCGGGACTTCCGCCCGGTGCTGCTGGCCGATGCGATCTTCAAGGATCTGACCTACCGCGACCTGTTCGTGCGCACACTGCAGGAGCGCTTTCTGCTGCCCGAGCTGGAGGCGCAGCGCATGGCCCAGGCGCAGCAGCGGGAATTTGACAAGGGCTTCGACTTTCTGCTGTTCGCCTATGGGGGCAACAACACCCAGCTGCGGCTGACCACCTCCGATGCGGCCTGGCGCATCCTGCTGCGGGACGACGAGGGCACGCTGCTCAGCCCCGAGTCGGTGGCACTGGTCAAGCCGGACAGCCCCACGTACCGCTTCGTGGAATTGCATTTCGAGGGGATCGACCGCTGGACGGAAGTCTACCTGGTGCGCTTCTCCAAGTTGGCCAAGCGTATCATCGGCCGCGCGCCGGGAGAGCATCCCTTCGAGCTGATCGTGACGGGTATTCCGGGCACCGTGACCCTGCGCTGGGCCGATTCGGCGCCCTTCTACCGCCCGGTGGGGGCCGACCAGCCGGCAGCGGCGCCGAAGGATGGGGGTTGACCGCCGCCGTCACGGCGCAGGAACAGGCCCCGGCTTCTCGGCTGGCCAAAGCCCCGGGCCGATTTACGGTTGACAATTCGCCGCAAATTCTCCAATAACAGTGAAGAATTCATACGGGGTTTTTCCCTGTATTCCGGTTTTTTCCAGGCGGACGGACCGCCGCGAATTGAGCGCTGATCGAAGACGTTTCCTCTGTTGTCCTGTGTTTGGACGATTGCCACCTGAGAAATAAGGAGCAAGAAGGCGTATGGCACGAGATACGATGACCCGGGGACCGAATCTGGTGCATCCCGAGAAAGCCAGTGCGGTTGGGTCGAGGAACAGTCTGAATCGGGACAGCCGCAACGAGTATGAAGAGTCCAAGCTCCTCATCGACGAGGAAGTGGACAAGGTCATCAACCATATCCAGGCCAAGCTCCCCCCGGAGGTTCTGGAAAAGCTGGACGTGATGGGTAGCGTCAAGTCCAAGCTGCACAACTACTTCAACCAGAATTTCCAGAACATGTTCAATCGTTACATGGTGACGATGGAAGATGAGATGGGGAAAAAGGTGCGCGACCTTGTCGACAAGGAAGAGTACCGCGCGCTCAATCGCTACACGCCCCGGGAAATCGCCGAGATTCTGGACAAGATCGGCGGCATGGACAAGTTCAATACCGGCGAGGTGGAGCAGTCCATCGTCAACATCTACGGCCACTTGCAGGGGCATATCCAGCGCGGCATGTACGAACTGGAGAACGAGACCAACGCCCTGCTGCGCCAGAAGACGGATGTGGGTGCCTTCGTCCGTGGTGAGAACGCCTATGCCATCGCCAAGTGCTCCTTCAAGAACAACTTCTACAAGCCCAAGACGGTGATGGATGTGAAGCTGGCGATCAACATCCTGGATTCGGAGCTGATCAGCCCCATCTATCACTATCAGGTGCCGATCGAGACGATCATCAAGGACATCATCGCCACCCATATTCACAACCTGATCGATCAGGAGATCAAGGAACTGAATATGACCCTGCTCGATGAGGGCAAGGAGGAATTGGCCGACAGCGAAATGGTCTTCGAGAAGATCAAGGCGCTGGACAACTATGTGGATGACGACCCGCAGAACGAGCAGTCCAAGCGCTACCAATTCGTGGCCAAGCGCTTCATGGACAAGGTTGCCGGCCTGCAGGCGGAGATCGATCCGGACGAGTACGATCCGCTCAATATCCGCGAGAACATCAAGCGCATCATCGACAACGAGAACATTCGCAACCGTGGCTTCAACACGGCGGTGAACAACCTGACCTCGATTCTGGACACCTCCAAGATGGGGTACCAGCACATCGAGAACTTCAAGAATGCCCGCAGCACGCTGATTCGCGAGTACGAGGACACGGACATCAACGCCCTGCCGGACGAGCGCTACGAGATCTACCTCAACTACTATGACGAGGACCAGATCCGCGAAATGCGGAATGCGTACGATCTGCAATTCGAAGAATTGCGGAACGAGATGGTGAAAGTGGTCAACGTCACGGACGTCCTGTATCAGGACTACAAGGCGGCCACGGGCGCGGAAGACTTTGACGATGTGGCCTCCCACTACCTGGAGAAGGACAAGCCGCGTGGCGGCGGTTGGTTCTCCTCGCGCGTGGAAGAGGAAGAAGAGCCGGAACCCGAAAAGCTGTGGAACGAGGTCGTGTTCATTCCCCCGCGCGATACCGACGTGGAGAACATGAACAAGACCAACATGCACATCGTGGAAGAACTGCGGAAGCGCGTGATCAATACGCGCAAGCGGCTGACCACGATCTTCAAGAATCAGCATCCGGCCGACCGCACCATCGTGGAAAACCGCCTGAGCTTCCTGGAGCATCGCTTCGAGGAGTTCGAGTCCACGGTGAACCCGTACCACATGCTGCCGGGCCTGGTGCTGGAGATCGATATCACCTCGGTCAAGCGCAAGAAGACGACCATGATGTCCATGGCCAACGTGCTGAACGAGTTCCTGTTCTCCGTCTCCAGAGGCTTCCAGGACAAGGCCTTCGCCTCGTTCTCGCGCCGCCGCTCCACGGTGCGCGCGGACCTGGCCCAGACCTTCGAGCAGGTCACGGACTAGTGCGGTTGCTCCCGTCCGCGGGGGCCGTCCCTTACGTGACATGCGCAATGGCTTTGAAGCAGGGCGCCCCATGGGGCGCCCTATTTTGTTTCGTGCTCCCGCCGTCCGCCGCCGGGACAAGCGTGACAGCGTAGCTGAGGTTACGGGGGTGGGCGCGGCGCCATGGCATGTTGGAGGGAAGTCCCGGTACCATGGCCAGCTGGGTCAACCGGCGGGTGCCCAAGGACGAGGGACAATGTGGCAGAACTCAACAGGACACATCACGGCATGACATCACCCGGTTTGGCAGCCGGCAGGCGCGGCGGGCGATGGGCCGGGATGGCCTTGGGGCTGGCCCTGCTGCTGGTACCGGCCCTGCTGCTGGTACCGGCCCTGCTGCTGGTACCGGCCCTGCTCCTGCCGCAGGCCCTGCTGCTGCCGCGCACCGCGCAGGCCCAAGCGCTGCAGCCCCAGCCGCAACTCCTGGTCGATGCGGCCTGGGTGCGTGCTCATGGCGCCGAGCCCCGTGTGCGGCTGGTGGATCTGCGCGCCGGGTGGCGCTACCTGCTGGGCCACATGCCCGGCGCCGTGCACCTGTCCACAACGGTGCTGCACACCACGGTGGATGGGGTGGATGGCATGCTGGCGCCGCCCCTGGAAATAGAGGCAGCCCTGCGCGAGGCCGGCATCAATGGGGACAGCATCGTCGTGGCCTATGACGACCGGGACGGACTTTCCGCGGCCCGGCTCTTCTGGGCGCTGGAATATCTGGGGCACCCCGATGTGCGGCTGCTGGACGGGGGCTGGGACGGCTGGCGGGCTGCCGGCGGCGACAGTACCACCGCGACGACGGAGGTGGCGCCGGGGAAATTCGTGGCCCAGCCACGGGGCGAGCGCATCGCGCCCCTGGACTGGCTGCGGGGGCACTTCGCCGATCCCGGCGTCCAGTCCCTGGACACGCGCACCCTGGCCGAGTTCACCGGCCAGCGCCGCTACTCCGACCGTGGGGGGCGGATTCCCGGCGCCCTGTGGGTGCACTGGCGGGAGCATTTCGATCCCCAGCGGCCGGGCTTTCTGCGCGACCCGGGCCAACTGCTTGCGCTCTACCAGGCGCGGGGCGTCTCCCCCCAGCAGGAGCAGGTGGTCTACTGCCAGGTAATGGCGCGCGCATCACACACCTACTTCGTGTTGCGCTGGTTGGGCTTTCCCCGTGTGCGGGGCTACGACGGTTCCTGGGAGGAATGGGGCAACCGGGCGGACACGCCGGTGCAGCACGGCCTGCCCGAATAGCACGCCGGTCTAGCTGCGATAGCCCCCGTACACGTGGATATCCAGCAGCCGCGGACCGTCCGCGGCCTGGGCTGCCTGGAGTGCCGGTGCCACGTCCTGGGGCCGCGTGATCGTCGTGGCCGGCACACCCAGGGCATTGGAGAGCCCGGTGATGTTGATCTCCGGGTTGGTGAAGTCCATGCCGATCATGTTCTCCTGTGCCACGGCGTCGCCACCGTAGGCGTACAGGCGCTGCTTGAGGATGCGGTAGCCGAAGTTGTTGGCGATGACGAAGGTGATCGGCAGCTTGTGATGGGCCGCCGTCCACAGGGCCTGCACATTGTACATGGCGCTCCCGTCGCCGGAGATGCAGACCATCGGCCGCTCGGGCAGGGCCAGCTTCACGCCCACCGCGCCGGGCAGGCCCCAGCCGATGCCGCCACTGGCCAGGCCGAAGTAGCGCCGCGGGTCCTCCATGGGCAGGAAGTCCAGCAGGGGGCGGGACGTCGTCAGTCCCTCGTCCACGACCACGCCGTCGGCCGGCGTGTTTTCCGCCAGGGTCATCATGAGCCATGCCGGATCGATGGGGGCATTGTCCGCCGCGCCGAGGGCCGTCTGCATGGCCTGTTCGCGCTTGCTGCTCCAGTTCCTTGCGGCCAGTGCCTTGCGGCGCGCCTCGGCGGCCTGGGCCTGCTGCGGGGTCTGCCTGGCGCGCAGGCGGTCGGCCAGGGCCGCCATGGTCGTCTTGACCTGGGCATGCACGGCCAGCTCCGTGGGATACACCTTGCCCAGTTCCCAATCCCGCGAACCCACATGCACGATGGGCAGCCCGTCGGGCAGGGGCTCCACCGCCCCGGGCACCGACATGCGGAACACGTCCGCCCCGGCCGCGATGAGCAGGTCGGCGAATTCCAGCGCGTTGCGCAACTCCTGCGCCGTGCGCGGCAGCGCGCCCATGTACAAGGGATGGGTGGAGGAAAACTGGGCGGTATAGGGCAGGGGCTGCTGAAACACCGCCGCGCCGATCACCTCGGCCACCGCCGCCACCTGGGCAAAGGCCCCCTCGTGACACACCTCCGGGCCCACCACCAGGGCCGGCTGGGCCGCGGCCAGCAGGCGCTCGGCCATGCGTTCCAGCAGCGCGTCGCTGGGGCGTGTCTCCGTCAACACCGTGGTGCTGGTGCCCAGGCTCATCTCCGCACTCTGGTTGAGCACATCGCCGGGCAGGGACAGGAATACTGGGCCCGTGGGCGGCGTGAGGGCCACCTTGGCCGCCCGCCGCAGAATGCGCGGCAGGTCTTCCAGGCGGTGAATCTCCACGGCCCATTTCACCAGCGGCGCTGCCATGTCCACCAGGGAATCGTAGAGCAGGGGCTCGGTGAGCATGAAGCCCTGCTCCTGCTGTCCGGCCGTGATGATGACGGGCGATCCGTAGTACTTGGCGTTGTAGAGCGCACCCAGCGCGTTGCCCAGTCCCGGCGCCACGTGGACGTTGCAGGCCGCCAGCCGGCCCGAGGCGCGGGCGTAGCCGTCGGCCATGGACATGACCACGTTCTCCTGCAACCCCAGCACGTAGCGCACGTCGTGCTGCGCGGCCAGCGCATCCATGATCGGCAGCTCGGTCGTGCCCGGGTTACCGAACAGAATGGACACGCCTTCGTCCCGCAGAATGTCCAAAAATGCCGAACGGCCGCTGATCGCCTTCATGCTGGCTCCTTGTTGGTTGCGCTGGTTGCCGGTTGGTGGATGGCCGGTTGGTGGATGGCCGGCTGCGCCGGTTGGTGGATGGCCGGCACGGGCCGCCGGGCCGCCGCGGACGACCGCTGCGGGCAACCCAGCCAATGTGCCAATTGCGGCCGGATTTGAAAAGCGCCTTGCATGGCGCGCCGCGCCGCTCAGGTGGTCAGCAGCACGATGGCCACGATGGACGCGCCAATGGACAGGTAGCCGAAGCCCCCCGGGCGCTCCCGCCACACAACCGTGCCCAGGAAGGCCGTGCTCAGCAGCACACTGGTGTTGACGAAGGGAAAGGCCAGCACACCGGGCACGGTCTGCAGGGCCAGCAGCATCATGCCGTTGGAGGTGACGTTGCAGGTGCCGATGGCCAGGCCATTGGCGATGTCCGCCCGTCGGAAGCGGTGCTTGCCGCAGGCCACCGTGACCCAACTCATGACGAGCGCGGAGAGAAAGATCAGGGTCAGCAGCGCCTCCTTCTCCGGTGGCGGGCGCAGCTCGGTGAACAGCTTCAGGGTGGCGTAAGCGCCACCGCCGGTGAGGAACACCAGGAGCAGAAGCACCACGGCGCTCTCGGTGACGCCCTCCCCCGTGGCTCGTCCGGACAAGGTGATCAGCACGATGGCCAGCAGCGTGAAGACGATGCCCAGCCCCTGGTTCAGCGAGGGCTGCTCACCAAAGAAGAGCATCGACATGGCCACCGGCAGGGCCACCGACATACGCAGCGCCGCGGTGGACATGGCGATCCCGGCGCGCTCGATGGCCTGCATCCACAGCACCAGGGAGATGGCGTAGAAGAACCCGCCCGCGATGCCCAGCAGCACCGTGGGCCAGCTCGGCCAGACGGCGCCGCGCAGCAGCCAGATGCCGCCGGCCAGCACCGTGGCGCTGATGTAGTTGCTGGCCGTGACCACCAGCCGGTCGTGCCCGGTGCCCTCGCCCCGCTTGAGCAACACGGAAATGACGACACTGGCCACAATCGAGATCAACAGGTAAACCATGGAGCATGGGCCAGGCTGGGAGATTTCGGCAGCAGCGCCGCTGCGCGCCGACGGGAGCCGGCGCCGACCGACTGTAGCCGGTGCCGGCCGGTCCGGGCAAGGGCGCCCCGCAGCGGCCCCGCCGGATTGCCCCGCTGCGCCGTCCATGGTCTGATGGGCCGTGCCGCCGCGCCGGATCGACCGGCCCCGGGCTGCCCTGGGGCGTGCAAGGCGGCGGGTGGACACGGGACGGATGGGGACATGATCGCAGAATTTCGCGTGCCGCAATCGGTGCAGGCAAGGGAATTGGCCGCCGCGCCGGCACCGGAGCAGTTGCTCGCCCAGCACCGGGAATCCCTGCGGGTGTGGGACGCCTACTGGCGGGACAAGGTGGAGGACTACGGTGCTGCCGACAACACCGCCGCCCTGGCGGAAGTGGAGCAGATCCGCGCGTTCATCCGCGGTCTGCTGGTGCCGCGCCTGGAGCAGGTGGCCGAGTCGCCACCGGCCCAGTTGGGCTTGTTCCTCAAGCTCATGATTCCCTTCGATGCCCAAGGGGGCCTGAAGGATTTTCTGCTGCACTTCTTTCAGCTGGAGCAGGACGGCGACGGCAAGCTGGTGTACCGGGCGCGGGATCCCTTCGAGCGGGACGTGTTCGTACTGCACGACCTGTACAAGGTGCGCAAGACGCTGGAGGTCGTGGACACCCTGCGCCAGGCCCGGGGCATCCCGGAGCGGGGCTTTGCCTCGCGCTTCCGCGAGGCCGACATCCGCCGCACGCTGGACGGCCTGACGGATATTCTGCAACTGCTCTACCGGCAGTGCCTGCCCCCGCAGCACGTGCGGGAGCTGGTGCCCATGCTGGGGCCGGCGCTGTTTCATGGCGCCGCCGTGCTGGACCGGCGCGAGGCGGACGTGCGCTATGCGCTGCCCCATGTGCTGGAGAAATACGACTACCGCCGCTTCTTCTTCCTGCTCTATTTCAAGAGCGGCCTGCGCGCCAAGGTGAGCGGCGAGGCCCGGGAGTTCCGCTACAACTTCCTCTACTTCCAGATTCTCAAGCAGGAGTTTCTGCAGCACTGGCTGACCGTCGTGCTGCGGGAGCATCCCCAGAAATATCAGGCCTACCAGCGCTATTCCTTCCGCGGCAAGACGCTGCTGGAGTGGATCGTGGAGGCTCCCGAGCAGGAGGCCGCGCTGCTGGCCGAAATGGGTGCCCCGGCCTTCGAGTCCGTGGCGGGGGAGGTCAACGAACTGGTGCCGGACGCGCTGAAGGTCGGCGCCGCCACGGAAAGTGCGACGACCGGGTTCTACGTCAAGCTCAAGCAGCAACTGGCGGAGGCCGCGGCCATGGCGGCGTCGCCGCTGGAGGCACTGCGCCAGCGCCTGGCGGATGACCCCGGGGCGGGGCAGGTGCTGACCGAGGATGTGGCACCACCCAGTCTGGCCGTGCCGGGTGTGGCCCAGCAGAAACCGGCCGCGCCGCCCAAGCCGGCCGTCGCCCCGGCGGCAGCGCCCGCCACGCCGTCCGAGCCCACTGCGCCCCTGCAGTCCAAGGTGGAGTGGGAGGTGCGCCGGCTGGACGTCAGGCAGGCGCCCATGCCCTTTCTCACGCCAGCCGCCGCGGGCTTCAACGGTCGGCTGCGGGAGATGAAGCAGGCGCTGGCGCGGGACTACGAGGAATTTGCCGGGCGTGTGCAGGCCCTGCTGGAATCGTCGCCGGAATCTGCCACCGTGCGCCGGCAAACCCCCAAGCACGAGTGGGCCATGCCCTTCCTGGTTCGTCACAACCTGGAGCAGGGCAGCAAGGAGTATCTGGTGGTGCTCGGCGCGGAGGTGAAGGCCAAGTCCCTGGGCATGGGCTATGGGGCCAAGCAAGGCTACGCGTTCTCGCCGTACCTGGTCTTCGCGGTGGGTCAGGTCGACGAGTCCTTCGGTACGCCCACCGGCGAGCGCAAGGTGCAGGGGCGCGCCTTCACCGAATATCCCTTCGGCAAGACGGCATTGATCGACACAGCCCGGCTGATGCTGGAACAGGTGTGGGTCAAGCTGGGCCGCTGATGCGGCTTGCCTCCGGCTGCTGGGCATGGTGCCCTGACAGGGAGTGATTCTGTCCCGCACCCACCAGCAGGAGGCCCATGTCAGCAGACAAGCCCAAGGCGCCGACGATCAAGGTGGCCGAGAACGGACCGTACATCGTCAACGGCATCAGCACACTGCGCAATTCCCGCGGCGAGCTACAGGAAACCAAGCGCACCATGGCCCTGTGCCGCTGCGGCGGCTCGGCCAGCAAGCCCTTTTGCGATGGCACCCACGCCAAGAACGGCTTCTCCGGCGATTGCGCCCGCACCTCCGCCGGCGCGTACGACGCCTATGCCGGGGAGTCCCTGGAGATCCTGGACAACCGCGCCATCTGTTCCCACGCGGGGTATTGCACCGACGGCCTGCCCGACGTGTTCCGCATGGACAGCGAGCCTTGGATCGACCCGGACGGCGCGGACGCGGAGCGCATCATGGAGATCGTGCACACCTGTCCCTCGGGCGCCCTGCGCTACCGGCGGGGCGGCGAGCCCGGCGCCGAGCCCGAGCGCGAGCTAGGCGTGCGTGTGTCCCGCAACGGACCATACCAGATCACCGGTGGCCCGCCACTGGAGGGCCAGGCGCCCGCTGCCGCGCCGCCGGTGCGGGATCGGTTCGCCCTGTGCCGCTGTGGGGCATCGAAGAACAAGCCTTTCTGCGACGGCTCCCATTGGGATGCGGGCTTCGCGGACCCGGACAACTAGGCGGGCATGGCGGCGTGACGACGGGCGCCCTGCCCTACCGGCGGGGCGCCATTGCCGGGTTGGAGGGAACGAGCCTTACGGGATCAGCAGCACCTTGCCCGTCGTGCGGCGGCCTTCCAGGTCGTCGTGGGCCGCCTTGGCCTCGGTGAGGGGGAAGGTCTTGCCGATGCGCACGTCCAGCTCGCCCCGGCTCACCTGCCCCAGCACGTCATTGGCCCGCATCATCAGCTCCTCGTGGGTCGCGATGTAATGGAACAGCCCCGGGCGCGTGACGTACAGGGAGCCCTTGGCGTTGAGCGTACCCAGGTCCACCGGATCCACCGGCCCGCTGGCCTGGCCGTAGAGCACCATCATCCCGCGCAGGCGCAGCAGGTTGAGCCCCTTCTCGAAGGTCGTCTTGCCCACCGCGTCATAGACCACGGCCAGCTTGTTCTTGCCGGCGATGCGGTTGACCTCTTCCTCGAAGTCCTTTTGCGTGTACAGGATCACATGATCCGCGCCCGCGCCGCGGGAGAGCCCGGCCTTGTCCTCGGTGGAGACCGTGGTGATGACCGTGGCGCCCAGGGCCTTGCACATCTGGGTCAGCAGGAGGCCCATGCCCCCCGCGCCCGCGTGGATCAGCACCCAGTCACCCTTTTGTACCTTGTAGGTGTCCTTGCACAGGTAGTGGGCCGTCAGTCCTTGCAGCATGATGGCCGCGGCCTGCTGCGTGTCCATGCCCTCCGGCACGGGCACGGCGCGGTCCGCCGGCACGGCCACATATTCCGCGTACGAGCCCTGCACACCGGTCCAGGCGACGCGGTCGCCCACCTTGTGCGCGGTCACGCCCTTGCCCACCGCTTCCACCACGCCGGCGCCTTCCAGCCCCAGGGTGAAGGGCAGGGGCAGCTTGTAGAGCCCGGAGCGCTGATAGGTGTCGATGTAGTTCACGCCGCTGGCAGCCAATTTTACCAGCACCTGGCCGTCGGCCGCCTGGGGCGTGGGCAGCTCCTCCACGCTGAGCACATCGGAACCGCCGTTCTTGTTGACGCGTATGGCTTTCATGGCTTCCTTCCCGTCTTGGGGATACATGGCATGAGGCACGGCAGCGCCGCGCCGATATTGACTGATCGTCTACCTAGCATCAATCGGTAATGGAGAAAACCGGCCCCGCCCCGCTAGTCCTCGGGCAGTACGCGGGGTATCGCATCGCGCATGGCCTCCCGTGGATCGCGCCGGATAAAGATGTCGATCAGGATGCCCAGCAGAATCAGCCCCCCGCCGCTCAACCCATACACCGACGGCGCCTCGCCCACGACGAAGTACACCCACACGGGATTCAGCAGCGGCTCGAGCAGCACGAGCACCATCACCTGGGTCGGTGAAAGGCGCCGCATGGCTGCCGTGAAGAACATGAAGGCCACCCCCTGCTGCACCACGCCCAGATAGATCAGCATGAGCCAGTCGACCAGCCGGATGCCGCCCGCCGGCGCCACCGTGGACAGCACCTCGACCGGCTGCAGGAGCAGCAGCGCCGCGAAGGTGACCAGATTGCACAGGCTGATCACGCCGGGCCCGGGCGTGCGTATCCGTGCATAGCTGAAGGCGAACGTGGCCCAGCTCACACCGGCCACCAGGGCCACCAGGTTGCCCTTGGCCGAGATACCCGTGGCCGGCTCCAGCAGCACCACCAGTATTCCGCCCAGGATCACCAGGATCGGCGTGAGCAGGCGCAGGGGCAACTGGCGCAGGGCGATGGCGCTGAAGACGAACATCCAGGCCGGCGAGGTGGACTGCAGGGCGATGGCGTTGGCCGCGGTGGTCCACTTGGTGGCGCTGACAAAGCACAGCACCAGCACGGGATAGGACACCAGCGCCCCCAGCATGGCCGGATCCCAGCGCAACTGGTCGCGGCGCACGAACGGCGCCAGCGTGAGCGCGGCAAACAGCGCCCGTAGCGCCGTCAGGGGCAGCGGCTCCACCTGGAGCAGCTTGATGAACATGCCGTTCGAGCTCCACAGCACGGCGGCCACCAGCACCAGCAGGATGCCCAGGTTGCGCTGCTGGCTCAGACTCGGCTCCGTCGACATGGGGCATCCGTGTGGGCGTGTGGAGCGGGGCGCAACGGTCGCGGCCCCGCTGCTCAGGGATACCCCATCCGTGGCCGCATTGGCCATCCCCCGCCGCCCGGGGGTGCGGCGGTGGCAAATTTGCGCCCCCTTGGCAATTTGATTATGGTACGCCACGCTGACGGAACGGGAGGCGGCACCGCCCGCAGCGGCATGATTCACGTTCCCCGGAAGGACGGAAGCGCCATGAGCGGCCCACACGTCGTTGTTTCCCGCAGAACCCCCGGCAAGGCCCTGGACGACCTGATCGCCCGCTACGACACGTGGGTGTGGGAGGAAGACCGCACCATCCCCCGCGCGCTGCTGCTGGAGCAGGTGCGCGATGCGGTGGGACTGTATGCCATGTGGACCGAGCGCATCGACCAGGAGTTGCTCGATGCCGCGCCAAAGTTGCGCACGGTAAGCGTCATGGCCGTCGGTGTGGAAAACGCGGACATGGCCGCCTGCACCGCACGGGGCGTGAGCGTGGGGTGGATTCCCGAGGCCGTCACCGAGGCCACGGCGGACCAGGCCATGGCGCTGCTGCTCGCGCTCAGCCGGCGCATCGTGGACGGCCACCGCTACGTGCGCGAGGGGCGCTGGCGCGACTGGTCGCCGCTGGTGCTGATGGGCCACGACGTGTTCGGCAAGACCGTGGGCTTTGTGGGCTTCGGGCGCATCGGGCAGGCCATCGCGCGGCGCATGCGGGGCTTCAACATGCCCATCCTGTACCATGCCCGCCATCGCCGGCCCGCGGCGGAGGCGGAACTGGGCGCCCAGCACCGGGACTTCGATGCCCTGCTCGCCGAGGCGGACATCTTCGTGCTGATCCTGCCCCTCACGCCGGAGACGCACCATCTGATCGACGCGGCGGCCATCGCCAAGATGAAGCCCGGCGCGCTCATCGTGAACGTGGCGCGGGGGGGCGTGCTCGATCCCCAGGCCCTCTACGACGCCCTGGCCGCCGGGTATCTGGGCGGCGCGGCCCTGGACGTCACCGAGCCGGAGCCGATCAACCCGGACAGCCCCCTGCTGACCCTGGACAACTGCCTGATCGTGCCGCACACGGGCACGACCACCATCGAGACGCGGGAGCAGATGACCGCGCTCTGTATCCAGAATCTCGTCAACGGGATCGAGGGCCGGCCGCTGGTAGCCTGTGCCAACCCGGAAGTGCAGGCGCGCCGGGGTTGACCACGCGAGGCCGGCGGAAGCAGCCTGCTGGCCGACAGGGTGCGGCGCCGTTTGCGTGCCGCATCCCGCTGCCGGCACCGCGCCGCCCATGCTAGCGTGAGGTCGGGCGCCCGCGCCGCCCGCGCCGCCCGCGCCATCATTCACCAGCGCCATCATCCACCCGCGAATGGATGCGGCTTGCGATGCGCATCGACACCTATTTCGGATTCTTCGCCACCGCCGTGTTCACGGCCATGGCTGGTGCCCTGACCAAGGACAGCCGCCAGGGTGTGCAACTGGTGTCCGTGGCCCTGTCCGCCACCAATACGCTCAAGCTGCGCTGGAGCGACATCGACACGGTGATCCTGCCCACGCTCACCGAGCCGCTGGAGGTGCCATTCGTCGTGGCGGCCGCGCCCCGGGACGTGCAGGGCATCAGCGCGCTGGGCGGCGGTCGGCGCTCTCTCCAGCAGCTCATGGAGGGGGCGGTGAGCACGGCGCTGGAGCCCTTCAACTTCATCACGCGCGGCCGCTGCAAGCTGGGCGGGCTGACCATCTCCAAGAATGTCACGGGCTTCACCGCCCACCATCTGCAAGGCGAGGTCAGCTACACCATGGCCGAGGGGCACTTCCGCGCCGCCCCGGCCACCACCTTCTGCCTGCGCCTGTTGGTCACGCCCGCCGGACGGGACCTGATCGAAAGCCGGGCCACGGAAAAGGGGCCGCAGCGGGCGCTGTTCTCCATCAACGAGGGCGCCTACGTGTGCAGCCCCCAGTGGGAGCCGCCACCGCCCCCACCGGGGATGGAGCAGGGCGCGGCCCTGGACGAGCTGCACCTGGCGGCCTGGGTGCAGAGCTGCATGGCGCTCAACGGCGGCCGTGTGCCCGTCAGGCTGTTTCGCCAGCCCGTGGCGTTGCGCAGCACGGTGGGGACGCGGGCGCTGCTGGAGCCCCATGCCCAGGGCGCGGCGCCGCCGACGGTGGTGCGCATGCTGCGCAACGGGGACAAGGCCCAGGAAGCCTTCGTGCTCGTCTCGGCGGAATCGGCGGGTGTGATCATGCAGCTCAGCCGCTCGGGGCAGGAGCGCTTCCTGGGGGACTTCTTCCGGGTATTGTTCGGCGAGGCGGCCCAGCTCTGGGAGCGCTTCGGCCAGGCCCCCATGCGCTGGAGCGTCGCGGCGGCCCGGCCCATCCCCGCCGCGGCTGTGGCGCAGATCGGCGAGCGGGTGGGCCAGAGTGGCCTGTTCGCGCGGCAGAGCCTGCTGCTGGAGGAAGGCGAGCTGAGCTGGGTGCTGGCCCTGGGGCCCCATGCCTGGCAGGGCCTGATGCGCCACACGGCGGGGGCCCTGGGCGTACCGGTCACCAGCACCCCCGAGCGCAGGGCCATCTTCGATGCCACCGGCTGGGGCGCCCCCACGTTGCCCTGGCGGGTGCTGCTGCCCCTGACGGAGGGGCGGCAGCTTGAGTTGCTGGGCCGGGCGCTGACCCAGGCCAAGCTGAACGAGCGCCATCTGGCCGCCGTGGCCGCCGAACTGGATGGCGACCAGCGCGCCCAATGGCTGGCCGCCCTGCCGGTCTCCCAGCGAGAACGCACCGAGAGCTACCGCCTGGCCGACGACGAGGCGGGGGAACTGCGCGTGGCGGTGACCCGCGCGCTGCTGCGGCTGCACGGAGAAGGCAAGGTGGAAGGCGGGGCCCTGGCCGACTGGTTGACCCTCTACGCCGAGCAGCAGTGGCAGCGCCGGCAGCATCTCATCGACGAGCTGTTGCCGCTGCGGCATCTGATCTACGGTTTCGACCGGGCCTCCCTGAGCCGCATGCTGTTCGACATGCCCGACCGGGTGCTGGTGCCCCTGGCCTGCGGGGCGGAATTTCCCGTGCTGGACCAGATGCGCCGTGCCGTCTCCCCCGGATTCGCCGTGCGCCTGCTGAAAGACGTGCAGGTGCGGCGACCCCAGACCACGGCCATGGACGTGCAGGCCGCGCAACTGGCGCTGTACCGGCGCTGCTTCGAGGGGATGAATCAGGGGCGCTACATGGTGCGCGCCACGCCCGCCGGGCGGCTGCGCAACCTGCTGCACTGGCTGGATCACCCGGGCAATGTTGCGCGATAGAGCAACACCGCCTGCCCGTCAGGATTCCGGATAGCCCAGTTCCGCCAGGTGCCGCGGGTCGTGGCTCCAGTCCTTGAGCACGCTGACCTGGAGATCGAGAAAGACCTTCACGCCCAGCAACCGCTCCATGCTCAGCCGCGCGGCCCGTCCGATGGACTTGAGCATGCTCCCGCCCTTGCCGATCACGATGCCCTTCTGCGTGTCCCGCTCCACATAGATGCGGGCATAGACGGTCAGGCGCCCGGCCTGCTCCTCCAGATGCTCCACCTTGACCGCCGTGCTGTAGGGCACCTCCTCCTGGGTGCGCCGGAACAGTTCCTGGCGAATCAGCTCGGCCATGAACACCGGCTCGGACTGATCCGTGACCCAGTCCGGATCGAAGTAGGGCGGGCCCTCCTGCAGGTAGCGCGGGATCAGCGCCTCCAGGCGCTCCACGCCGCGCCCCGTCTGGGCGGAGAGGGGCACCAGCTCGTCGAAGCGCCCCACGGCGCCGTAGGTGGCCAGGGATTGCAGCACTTCCGCCTCGGAGGCCGCGTCGATCTTGTTCACCGCGAGCAGACAGGGGGTCTTGACCTGACGGACGTGCTCCAGCACGGTCTGGTCCGCCTTGGGAATGGTCTTGCGGCCGCCGCGCAGCACCTCCACCAGCATCAGCACCACGTCTGCATCGGCCAGGGCGCCGAGGGCATAGTTCACCATGCGCTGATTCAGCGTGTCCCGCGCGGCATGAATGCCCGGCGTGTCCACGAACACCGCCTGGTAGCCGTCGCCATGGCGGATGCCCAGAATGCGGTTGCGCGTGGTCTGCGGCTTGGGTGCCGTGATGGAAACGGGGCGGCCCACGAGGCGGTTGAGCAGGGTGGACTTGCCCACGTTGGGGCGGCCCACCAGACACACGAAGCCGGAACGGAACGGGTCCGCGGTGGTGCCTTCCTGGGTGCTGCCTGTCTGCATGCTGCCTTCCCGAGCGTGTGCGGGCAGCGGCAAGTCCGCGGCCCGGCCAGGCCTCCATGGTAGCACCCGTGCCCCACGCGGGGAATCGCGGGGTGCCGGCACGTGCGCCGGCCGGAGGGGGGCAGGAAGGCCATCGGCCGCAGGCAGCTACCCGGCTGCCCCGGCCCGGGGCGTGGCGCCGAACAGCAGGGCCAGACAGGCCCGCTGGTCGTCGATGACGGGAATCACCTGATCGAAATGAATCACGGCCAGGGACTTGCGCCCGGTCGCATCCAGATTGGTCATGGTCAGGCTGTGGGGCTGGTCGTGCCAGTGGCTCTCGAATGCGCGGGCCAAATTGGTCAGTTCGCCGATGGCCATGGAGGTGATGCGAATGCCCGCCATGTCCAGGATGATGTTCGGCACGTGTTCCAGCATGGGCCGCACCTGTTCCAGCAGCGACCGACCGGAGACAGCGTTGTCCTTCAGGCGGAGAACGGTGCAGGCACGATCCACGTCGAGAAAGCGCATGGGCTTGGGTTCCTTTATTGTTCGTCTGGCGTCATGCTCGCGAGGTGTTCGCGGTGTCTAACGCATAAACGTCGGCCGGGGGGATTCGGTTCACACCGCCTGTCGATGTGGGGTGCGGCTGCCGGGCGGGGATGGATTCCCGGCGCCGGCTCCGCTAGCCTGGGCTCAGGTGTTGCGCATCAGTCGTGAGGATTCAGTCGATGAAGAGGGTTGCGGGATGGGGGGCGTGGCTGCGGCGGGTCATGCTCCTGCTCATGGTGCTGGGAGCGGCGCTGGCTCTGCCGCCGCGGGGCCAGGCAGCGCCGGTGATGACCCTGCTCGTGCCGCCGCATCATCCCGAGGCGTCGCGCTTTGGGCAGGATGTGGCGCGCCTGTGGCGCTTCCGCGATACGCCCAGCGGCGTCAGGCTGGCCGTGGAGCCCATGGCCCAGGCGGTGTCGCGGCTGCATGCGGTGCATCGGGGGCGCGCCCAGTACGCCGTGGTCGATGCGGCGGAGGCTCATGCCCTGTTGCGGGAATTTCCCTATCTGGCCGTGGTCTCCGTGTTGTGGGGGGAATACCTGCACGTGGTGACGCGCGACCCGGCCATCCAGACACTGGGCATTCCCCTGCCCGGGCCGGTGCGCATGCTGCCCAGCGCCGCATACGTGCGCATCGCCCTGCGCAACCTGATCGGCGACAATCTGCGCGAAACCGATCTGCTGCAGACCACCGGCGGCTCCCTCGAGTCGGCCCTGGCCGGGCTGGAGCGGGGTGTGCTGCTGTTCAGCGGCACCGTGCCCCAGGCGCTGCTCAATGCGCCCGCCACGGACCGCCTACCCCTGCGGCTGGTGTCCCTGTCGCGCGAATTGCTGGAGGAATTGCAGCTCGCCTTTCCCTGGCTGCTGCGCGGCAGCCTGAAGCCCCAGGATTATCCGGTCTTGCGCAGCGGGATCGAGGTGCCCGTGGTGCATGCCCTGCTCATCGCCCGCGTGGACCTGGCGGCAGACAGCGTGACCAAGATGCTCGATGCGCTCTATGACAATCCGCGGCCCCTGCGCGAGGCCAATCCCCAGTTCGAGGAAATCGACCAGGCCCGGCTGGCGGCCATCGGGGGCAGCCTGCCGCTGCATCCGCTCACGCGGGCCCGCTTCGGCATTACCGCCGGGTTGCCCGCGCCCACGGTGCCGCCCCGGATCGCGCGGGGGGCGCCACGGCGATGACGCGGGCGGTGTTCATGGGATCCCCGGAAATGGCCGTGCCCAGCCTGGAGGCCCTGGCGGCCTATCCCGGCGTGCGCGTGGTGGGGGTGCTGAGCCAGCCCGACCGCCCGGCTGGACGCCGGCGGCGGCTGCAACCGTGCCCCGTGCGCCAGGCCGCCCGGCGGCTCGGGCTGGCCACGGGTACGCCGGAGAAGGCGGGCAGCGCCGAGGGCCTGGCCCTGCTGCGACAGTGGGCGCCCGAACTGGTAGTGGTCTGCGCCTATGGGCAACTGCTGCCCGCGCCCGTGCTGGATCTGCCGCCCCTGGGGAGCTTCAACCTGCATTTCTCCCTGCTGCCCCGCTGGCGCGGGGCCAGTCCGGTGCAGGCGGCCCTGCTGGCCGGGGATGCGCACACGGGGGTGTCCCTGCAACGCATGGTGATGGCGCTGGATGCCGGGCCGCTGGTGGCCAGCACGGCGCCCCTGCCCATCGCCCCGACGGACACGGCGGAGACCTTGGGTGGGCGGCTGGCCGTGGCGGCGGGGGACCTGCTGACCCGGGCGCTGCCCCTGCTGCTCGGCGGGGCGCCGCCGGAGCGCGAGCAGGACGAGGCGGGGGTCACCTTCTGCCGCACCATCAAGAAGGCCCAGGGAGCCGTGGACTTCGCCCAGGAGGATGCCGCGGCCATCGAGCGCAAGGTGCGCGCCTACACGCCCTGGCCCGGCTGTCATGTCTATGCCGGCGCGCGGCGGCTGGGGTTGGCGCAGGTGGCGGTATTGTCCGCCAACGAGACACCGGGCCCGGTCGGTGTGCTCCAGGCCGATGGCAGTGTGCAGACCCGGCAGGGGCGCCTGCAACTGCTGGTGGTGAAGCCGGAGGGCAAGCGCGCCATGCCCGTGGCGGATTTCATCAACGGCATGCCCCAGGCCGTCGGGCTGCCCCTGACCCCCGTGGCGGCCTGACAGGCGCAATGGTTTTCGCTGACGTTTCATTGACAACGCTCGGTGCGCAGCCTAATTTTATTGTTTACGGTTTGTTCCGCCACGTGTGGCGTTCTATCCCCGTGCCGGCACGCCGGGAGGTTTGATGAGGATTCACCTGTCGCAGATACCCGAGGCGGGCCTGGCCTGCGACCTCCGGGTGTCCACCGCCGATTTGCCGCGACTGCGGGCGGTTTGCGAGGAGCAGGACGGCAAGCTGGAGGCGGCCCTGACGCTGAAAGAGCGGGGCGGAAACGTGGAGGTGCAGGGCCGGCTCACCGGGACGGTGTCCGTGTCCTGCAGCCGCTGCGCGGAGCCGATTCCCGTGCCGGTGGATCACGAGATTACCGTGACCATGGTGCCCGAAGCCAAGGGACGCGCGCTGGATGCCGACCTGCGCTTGTCGGCGGGCGACCTGGACGTGAGCTTCTTCGATGGGGAGGAGCTGGACCTGCGCGAGATCGTTGAGGAGGAAGTGCTGCTCTTCGACGCGGACGGTACCTGTGTCGAGGACGAAGACGGGCGCTGCGTGCGTTGCGGCATGACCATGGAAGAGTTGTTTCCCGAAGATACGAACGATGCGGTCGGCCATCCCTTTGCCGACCTGAAGCATTTGCTGAAAACCTGAACGGAACCCGGTTCCCAACCCTCGGACAGGCGAGATCACATGGCAGTCCCCAAGCGAAGAACATCCAAGCGCATGCGCGGCCATCGCCGCAGCCATCATGCGCTCAAGGCACCGACCCTGGTGCATTGCAGCAACTGCAGCACCCTGGTGCACCCGCACCGCGTATGCCAGCAGTGCGGTCACTTCAAGGGCAAGGAAGTCCAGCAGGTCGAGGCCTTCTAGCAGTGGCCGGGGCGCCCGCCCCGGGCTGCCAGCCCGTCGCCGTGCTGCCGCACCGATGACCATCCACGGGGAACGCGCATGAGTGTGATTGCCGTGGATGCCATGGGCGGCGACTTTGCCCCCCGCACCGCCGTGGAAGGCGCCGTTCAGGCCGTGCGCGAGGCTGCCGCGGACGTGCTGCTGGTGGGCGACGCGGCGCAGATCGAGCCGCTGCTGTCCCAGCAGCGGGTGCCGGCCGGCCGCGTGCATGTGCATCACACCCCCGAATCTGTCAGCATGACCGACGCCGCCACGGTGGTGCTACGGGAGAAGCCCCGCGCATCCGTGCGGGAGGGCAGCGCCCTGTTGCGCCAGGGCCAGGTGCAGGGCCTGGTCAGTGCCGGCCATTCCGGGGCCGCCATGGTGGCCGCCAAACACGAGCTGGGCATGGTGCCCGGCATCGACCGGCCCGCCATCGCCACGCGCCTGCCCCAGCGGCACGGCACGGCAATCCTGCTGGACAGCGGCGCCAATGTGGACTGCCGCCCGCAATACCTGGTGCAGTTCGCCCGCATGGGTGCCCTGTATGCGCAGCGCGTGCTCAATGTGGCCGAACCGCGCGTGGCCCTGCTGAGCAATGGGGGCGAGGCGGGCAAGGGCAACGAGTTGGTGCGGCAGACCCACGCGCTGTTGCAGGAATGGCCTCAGGCCTCCCGCGGCCCACGCTACGTGGGCAACATCGAGGGGCGGGAGCTGTTCCGTGGCCGTGCCGACGTGGTGATCACCGACGGCTTCGTGGGCAATCTGGTGCTCAAGGTTTCCGAGGCGGCCGGCTCCCAGGTCCGTCTGCTGCTGCGCGAGGGATCGGGCCGTACGCTGTGGGGACGCCTGGGGCGGCTGTTGCTGCGGGGAATTTTCCTTGAGTTGGCCCGGCGCACCGACTATCGTGAAATCGGCGGATCGCCGCTATTGGGGCTGCAAGGCGTGTGCATCGTGGCCCATGGCAGCTCGACGCCGAGCGCCATCGCCAATGCGGTGCACGAAGCCGAGCGTTGCGTACAGGTGGATCTGGTCGGGGCCATGGCGCGCATGACGCCGCCCACGGCGGCGGGAGCCGAATGACGCCATGCGCGCTGCCGGTAGCAGCACCGCCGTCAGCGACACCGCCGTCAGCGACACCGCCGTCAGCGACACCGCCGGTGGAAGCACTGCCGCCGCCTACGCAATTCCGTCAACGAGGAGAGCGAGTTTGACCGTTGCCTTGATTTTTCCCGGCCAGGGCTCACAGCAGGTGGGCATGGGCCAGGAGTTGCTGAACCATCCCGCGGGCAAGGCCGTGTTTCAGGAGGCCAATGATGCCCTGGGCTTCGACCTGCAACGGCTGTGTCTGGAGGGGCCGGAGGACGAGCTGACCCTGACCTACAATACCCAGGCCGCCATTCTCACCGTCTCCACCGCCGCCCACCGTGTGCTGGCCGAGCGCGTGGCCCTGACGCCGGTGGCCGTGGCCGGGCACAGCCTGGGCGAATACAGCGCCCTGGTGGCCGTGGGCGCGCTGGACTTCGCCGATGCGGTGCGCACCGTGCACCAGCGCGGCACCTTCATGCAGCAGGCCACACCCGTCGGCATGGGCGCCATGGCCGCGATCCTGGGCATGGAAGCCGCCGCGCTGGAGGCCCTGTGCGAACAGGAGGCCCAGGGCCAGGTGGTCTCTCCCGCCAACTACAACACCCCCGGTCAGATCGTCATCTCCGGCCATGCCGCGGCGGTGCAGCGGGTGCTGGCCAAGGCCAAGGGCAAGCTGCTCACCGTGAGCGCCCCCTTCCATTGCGCGCTGATGCAACCCGCGGCGGACCGCATGCGCGACGTGCTGGCCGCCCTGGACTTCCGCGATGCCGCGACCCCCGTGGTGGCCAATGCGACCAACGAAGCGCTGGACAAGGCGGCCCAGTTTCCGCCGTCCCTGGAGGCGCAGATCACCGCGCCGGTGCGCTGGGACACGGGTGTCCAGGCCATGGTGGCCCGCGGTGCGAGCCAGTTCATCGAGCTGGGCCACGGCAAGGTGCTCAGCGGCATGATGCGCCGCATCGACAAGTCCGCCACCAGTCTGCAGGTGGGGGACGAGGCCTCCCTGGCCGCCACCCTCCAGGCGCTGGGCGCCTGAGCCAAACCGTGGGCCGCCCGCCGCGGTCCGCATCACCTCAGCACCGAGACGAGTCACGTGAGCGCAAGCGAGAGTTTCGAGAATCGGGTGGCCCTGGTCACCGGAGCCGGCCGGGGGATCGGCCGGGGCATTGCACTGGACCTGGCAGCCGCCGGAGCCGACATCATCTTCACCAACCGCAACGCCGCGCTGGCCCAGGGCGTGAAGCAGGAGATCGAGGCCCTGGGGCGGCGCTGTCTGGCCATGCAGGCCGATGTGGCGCAGCCCGAGCAGGTGGAGGAGCTGGTCAAGCAGGGTCTCGAGACCATGGGCACCATCGATATCCTGGTCAACAATGCCGGCGTCACGCGGGACAACCTGTTTCTGCGCATGAGTGCGGAGGAATGGCGCGAGGTGATGGCGATCAATTTGGATGGCATCTTCCACACGACCCGCGCGGTGATCAAGCACATGGTGCGCAAGCGCTACGGGCGCATCGTCAATATCAGCTCGGTGGTCGGCTTCACCGGCAATCCGGGCCAGGTGAACTACAGCAGCTCCAAGGCCGCGCTGGTGGGCTTTTCCAAGTCCCTGGGCAAGGAACTGGGCGTGCGCAACATCACGTGCAATGTGGTCGCGCCCGGCTTCATCGAGACCGATATGACCCATGCCCTGGACGAGAAGCAGCAGGAGAGCATCCTGCAGCAGATTCCCATGGGTCGTATCGGCTCGGTACAGGACATCGCGCGCAGCGTGCGCTTTCTGGTCAGCGAGGAGGCCGGTTACATCACCGGCACGGTGCTGCACGTGAACGGCGGCATGTATTAATTGCCTTGACGAATGGTTATTGAGCGTGTCTCTTGGAGACTAGCCAGTCAACGCCGCAGGGCCAATTTCCGCCGTTCCACGGGTCAGGGGTAGCGCAGACCGGAGCGTTCGTGTGCCTGCGGCAGGATTTCACCATTGTCGATTTTCAGGAGCCTTTAGATGGAAGTAGCATCCAAAGTGAAGCAGATCATTGCCGAGCAACTGGGTGTGGATGAGCCCGATATCAAGCCGGAATCCCACTTCATCGATGACCTTGGCGCCGATTCGCTGGACACGGTAGAATTGGTGATGGCCTTCGAGGAAGAGTTCGGCATCGAAATTCCGGATGAGGACGCCGAGAAGATCACAACTGTCCAGTCTGCTGTCGATTACATCGAGGAAAACAAGTAGTTCGGTGCCTGCTGTCAGCAGGCACCGTCAGTCGGGGGATGCCGCGTTTACACCCGCTTTGCTGCGCCGTGCACACCGGGCGCAGCGCGGTGGCATCGTGGCCATCGGGTGCCGCCCGGCTGAGCCCACGGAGACTCTATGAGAAAACGAATCGTCGTCACTGGGATGGGCTGCGTGTCCCCCCTGGGCAACGATGTGGCCACCACCTGGCAACGGGCGGCGGCCGGTCAGTCCGGTATTGATCGCATTACCAAGTTCGATCCTGCCGAGCACCGCTCGCAGATGGCCGGGGAAGTGCGCCATTTCGACCCCACGATCGCCATTGCGGAGACCGAACTGCGCAAGATGGACGTATTCATTCAGTATGCGCTGGTGGCGACCAAGGAGGCCCTGGCCGATGCCAACCTGGAGATCACCGACGATATCGCCAACGATGTGGGCGTCTCGGTGGGCATCGGGATCGGCGGGCTGACGTCCATCGAGCACATGGATCACATCTTGCTGGAGCGCGGGCCGCGCAAGATCAGCCCGTTCTTCATCCCCATGGTGATCAGCAACATGGCCGCGGGGCAGATCTCGATCTACCACAACTGCCGCAACTACAGCACGTCCACCTCCTCGGCCTGCTCTTCGTCCAACCACTCCATCGGCGATGCCGCGCGCATCATTGAGCGGGGTGACGCCAAGGCGATGATCGTCGGCGGCGCCGAGGCGACGGTGACGCCCCTGGCCATCGGCGGTTTTGCCGCCATGCGGGCCCTGTCCACGCGCAACGACGACCCCAAGCATGCCTCCCGCCCCTATGATGTGGACCGGGATGGGTTCGTGATGGGCGAGGGTGCGGGCATTCTGATCCTGGAGGACTACGAGTTCGCCAAGGCGCGTGGCGCGAAGATCTATTGCGAGCTGGCCGGCTACGGCTTCAGCTCCGATGCGAGCCACATGACCGCGCCCAACACGGATGGCCCCAGCCGGGCCATGCTGATGGCCATCCGCGATGCGGAGGCCAACCCGGAGGACGTGGACTACATCAACACCCACGGGACTTCCACGCCGGCCGGCGACATCAACGAGCTCAACGCCGTGAAGCTGGCGCTGGGCGATGCCGCCCGGCAGGTCTCGCTGAGCTCCTCCAAGTCCATGACGGGCCACCTGTTGGGGGCCGCCGGGGCCGTGGAGGCCGTGGTCGCGGTGAAGGCGCTGGAGACGGGCCTGGTGCCGCCGACCATCAATATCGAGAATCTCGATCCGGCCTGCGACCTGGATGTCACGCCGAACCAGGCCAAGGAACGCAAGATCAGCGTGGCCATGTCCAATTCCTTCGGCTTTGGCGGCACCAATGCCACGCTGGTGTTTCGCGCCGTCTAGGGCGCACCGCCGGTTTTCCGCAACCCTTAGTCATGCCGTACGGCGCACTGCCCCCGAGCGGGTGCGCCGCGCCATTACCCCGAGAACGCCGCCACCCCAAGGCCGCTATTACCCCAGCAACGCTGTCACCCGACCGGAACCGTCAGGCCAAGCCAGAACCAGTCACCCCAACACGAAGCCGTAAGCATGAATCCTACAGACCGCAAGTACACCGACGAACACGAGTGGGTGCTGCTGGAGGGCGATACCGCCACCGTCGGCATCACCGATTATGCCCAGGAGAAACTGACGGACGTGGTGTTCGTCGAATTGCCCGAGACGGGCCGTAGCGTCTCCAAGGGAGACGGCGTGGCCGTGCTGGAATCGGTGAAATCCGTGGCCGATGTGTACGCGCCCTGTGACGGCGAGGTCTCCGAGGTCAACGATGCGCTGGCCGACGGTCCCGAGAAGATCAATGAGGATGCCTTCGGCGACGGCTGGATCTTCAAGCTGAAAGTCTCCAGCCCGGATCTTTCCGACCTGATGGATGCGGACGCCTACCAGCAGTTCGTTGACGGTCTGGAAGACTGAGCGTCCGCGCCTTGCAGCGCCCCGGCTGGGCGCTGCCTCCTGCCATCCCCGGGTTTCCGAATCCCTGCCCTGCCATCCCGCCCCACTGCCGAATCTCCGCACTTTCGTAACCCCCCCTTGACAGCTTGGCGCATCTGGCCTAATTTCTTTACCGTAACGGTGCCGTTACCGTTACGGTAAATGGAGCAACCGACCAACCAATGCAGGGGGACGTCATGACGACGCAAGCCATGCCGACACGCAACGTGGCCATGTCCTGGCCGTTTCTGATCAACGCCGCCTTTGCCGCGGTCACCGGGGTGGCAGCTGTCGCCGCGCCAGGGGCCATCGGGCAGCTCACGGCCATCCCCGGGTGGCTGCTGGTGCCCCTGGGCGTGGGCCTGCTGCTCTTCGCCGCCGATCTGCTGTACCTGGTGGCCACCGGCCGCATGTCCCGGGGCTGGAGCGCGCTGATTTCCCTGATGGATTTCGCCTGGGTGGGCGGTACGCTGCTGGTGCTGGGGGTCTTTGCCCATGCGCTCACGGCGGCGGGCGCGCTGGTGCTCGGGCTGACCGGGCTGGTCGTGATGGGCTTCGCGCTCACCCAGAGCTATCTGTGGCTGGTGCGGGCCCGTGGCTAGCCAAAGCCAGGCCCCCGACGCTGCCGGCGGATCGCGGCAGGCCATCATCGAGGCCGCCGTGGCGGAGTTTGCCGCCAACGGCTTCGAAGGCACACGCATCGAAACCGTGGCCCAGCGCTCGGGGTACAACAAGGCGCTGATCTACCGGCACTTCGGGGACAAGGCGGGGCTGTTCCGTGCGGCCCTGGGCAGCAAGTTCGCCCACCGCGCGGCCCTCCAGGCCAAAGAGCCGGAGGCCGTGGGCGAGCGCCTGGTGTACTGGTTCGAGCGCACCCTGGCCGACCCGCATTTCATGCGTCTGATCATTCACGAGGCCCTGGGCGACCAGGGCGGCGAGGTGCTGGACGAGGCTGCGCGGCGGCGCTACTACGATGCACACATTGCGGGCATCGCCGCGTTGCAGCAGCGGGGCGCAGTGAGCGCCGAGCTGGAGGCGCCCTACCTGGTGCTGGCCATGATTGCCGCCACCGTGTTCCCCAGCACCTTTCCGCAGATCACACGGCTGGTGACCGGGCAGGCCGTGGACTCTCCCGCGTTCCGTCAGGGCTGGGGGAGATTTCTCGAGACGCTGTCCGGGCAATTGCAGCCATCCGCGGCCCCGGCCGCGGAATCTACAGGAGACGAGAGATGAGTTTTGCCGAGCAGGCACAGCAGCAGTTCAAGGGACTCTTTCCCGACGTGCTGGGCATTCGCATGCTGGAGGCCACCCCGGAGAAGGTGGTGGCAGAGCTGACCGTGCGCGACGAACTGTGCACCATTCCCGGGGTCATGCACGGCGGCGCCGTGATGGCTTTCGCGGACACCCTGGGCGCCGTGGGCACGGTCATGCACCTGCCCCAGGGAGCGGGCACGACCACCATCGAGTCCAAGACCAACTTCATGGGCTCCGCGGCCCCGGGCATGCGCCTGATCGGGGAGACCACGCCCCTGCACCTGGGCCGCACGACCATGGTCTGGCAGACGCGCATCCAGCGGGAGGACGGCAAGCTGGTGGCACAGGTGATCCAGACCCAGCTGGTGCTGGCGCCCAAGGGTTGATCCCCGGCTACTCCACCAGATTCGCGTAGCCTTCCAGGGTCAGATCGTCAAAGCTGCCCGCGGCATAGCGGTGGGCGGCCAGACAGGCCACCATGGCCGCATTGTCCGTGCACAGGGCGGGTGGGGGATAATACAGGGCAATCCCGGCCTCCGCGCAGGCCGCCTCGAAGGCGCCGCGCAGGCGCCTGCTGGCGGCCAGTCCTCCGGAGACGGAAATCTGCCCCACCCCGCATTGCTCCGCGGCGCGTAGGGTCTTGCGCACCAGCACGTCCACCACGGCCTCCATGAAGGCCGACAGCACCGGGCCCTCCGGCGCCGCGGGGTGATCGCGCCGAAAATAGCGCAGGGCCGTCTTGAGCCCGCTGAAGGAAAAGTTCAGGTTCGGTTCGCGCAGCAGGGGCCGGGGAAAGTCATAGTCCCCCGGTGGATGGGCCAAGGCCGTGGCATCCACCGCCGGCCCGCCGGGCATGGCATGGCCGAACAGCTTGGCCACCTTGTCCACACATTCCCCCGCCGCGTCGTCGATGCTGCGCCCGATGACCTGCCACTGGAAATGGTCGTCCTGGCGGATCAGCAGGGTGTGCCCGCCCGCCGCCACCAGGTGCACGATGGGGAACGGCAACGGCCCATGGGTCAGCACGTTGGCATAGGGATGGGCCTCGATGTGGTTGATCCCGATCAGCGGCTTGCCCAACAGGTAGGCCGTGGTCTTGGCCACGGTCACGCCCACCAGGATCGCGCCGAGCAGGCCGGGTTTGTTGGAGACGGCCACGTAGTCCAGGTCGCCGAAGCCCACCCCGGCCGTCGCCAGGGCCTTGGCCGTGAGGGGATGGATCACCTCCAGGTGCTTGCGCGAGGCGCGCTCGGGCACCACCCCGCCGAATTCCTCATGATCCGCGTACTGGGACAGGGTCGCGTTGGCCAGAATCTCCCGTGTCCCGCGCAGCACGGCCACGGAGGTGTCGTCGAAGGTCGTGTCGTAGGCCAGGCCCAGCATGTCGTTCATGGCGCCTCCCGCCGGGGCTGCCAGGTGCGGAAGGCCGCGGACTTGAGATAGATCGGTGCGGCCTCCGGCAGGGGCTCGCCCCGGGCGAACAGCGCCAGCCCCACCTCCATCAGCAGGGCGGCATCGGGCGCGGCATGGCGCAGGGCCATGGGGCGCAGGGCCTCCAGCCGGGGGTCCGGCCCGCCATGCACCCCGTCGTGCTCGCGCAGCACGACCGGCTCCGTGCCCACCGCCGCCAGCAGCTCCGGCAGGGGCAGCAGGGCGATCTCGCCCTCCCGGCGGGGCGCACCTTGCTCCCAGGCGTAGGTGGCCAGGTAGACCTCGCGCCGGGTGCAGCGCAACAGGGCATGACCCCGCGCCGGCGCCTGGGCCGGATCAACCGCCGCGGCCAGCAGCGCCAGGGTATCCACCCCCACGAGCGCCGTGCCGGCGATCTGGGCAAAGCTGCGGGCCACGGCCAGCCCCATGCGGGTGCCGGTGAAGGAGCCGGGGCCGCGGGCCACCAGCACCACATCCAGCTCCGCCGGGGTCAGCCCGGCCTGGTGCAGCAATGCGTCAATGGTGGTCAGCAGGCGCCGGTTCATGGCCGCGCCGCAGCGGTCATGGACCTGGTGCAGGGGCCCGTCCCCATGGCGCACACCCAGGCTCAGCACGTCGGAGGTGGTATCGATGGCGAGGGCGCGGGTCATTCGTCCAGGTCGATCAGCCGCACCTCGTTGCCGGCATGGGACAGAAAGCGCTCGAAATCGGCGCGGGCAACGGTCAGCGTGGCAGTGTTGATATTGGGATGAAAGTTCAGCGGATCGGTCTGCATCAGCACGGTGTCCAGCAGCACGACCACCGCGTTCGCCCCGTCGTTGATCAGCCCGAACGGCGAGACGGAGCCGGGCGTGAGGCCCAGATGCTGCTGCAGCCGCTCGGGCGAGGCGAAGCTCAGCGTGCTCTCGCCCAGCTTGGCGCGCAGAGCCTTCAGGTTCACGGGCCGGTGCTGCTCGGCCACGAGCAGGTAGTGCCGGTCGCCTTTCTTGTTGCGCAGAAACAGGTTCTTCGACTTTCCACCGGGCAGGTCACCATAGAACTGCTCTGCCTCCTCCACGGTGAAGGCGGCCTCGTGCTCGTGTCGGGCGTAAGCAATGCCCAACGCATCCAGGACAGCGTAAATGTCTTGCATGACGAATCTACCGGCAGCCGGCATTGGGGGGAGCCCCATCATCGGGGCGGATCAGCCCGCCAGGGCCTCGAACAAGGGGGCGAAGCGCGGATCATCGGCGGAAAGGGCCGCCTCCCGCTGCGCCGGCGCATCCGGCGCCGCCGTCAGGCGAATCCCCAACAGCGGCAGCCCCTCCAGGAGGGGCAGCGCCACCTCGGGCCACTCGATCAGGGTCGGCCCCGCGGGATTGATCCAGTCGGCGGGGTCCATCTCTGCCAGGGCATCGGTCGCCTCCAGCCGGAACAAGTCAACATGATAGACGGGAACGGGCCCGGGGTAAATGTTGACCAGGGTATAGGTGGGCGAGATCACGGTATCGGCGGCAATGCCCCAGGCCGCGCAGACGGCCTTGGTCAGCGTGGTCTTGCCCGCGCCCATCTCCCCGGAGAGCAGCAGCACGGCATCGCGGGGCGTGTGTGCCGCGAGCAGTGCGCCGAGGCGCGCGGTATCAGCCAGGGTCGCCAAGGTGCGGCGGTGGGCATAGCGATGAGAGGCGGGCGTCACGGCTGGGCGGGGCTCCACGGGGTGAATCGGGGCGCCAGCGCTTGGCTGATTGCGGCGGCAGAGACCATTCCGGGCCGCAGGATGGTGAAGGGCCGCGTGGTCGTGTCCAGCAGCGTGGAAGGAACGCCGCCCGCCGTGGCACCGCCATCGACCAGCACGCTCACGGCCCCTGGAAAGGCCGCGCTCACTGCGTCTGCCGTGGTGGCCGGGGGCGCCCCGGAGCGGTTGGCGCTGGTGCCGATCAGCGGCACGCCGCCGATGGCCAGCAACTCGGCGATCACCGGGTGGGGCGACCAGCGCAGGGCCACCGTGCCCCCCGCCGCGCGCAGGTGGGCCGGCAGGGAGGGCGCGGCGGGCAGCACCAGGGTCAGCGCCCCCGGCCACAGGGCCGCCATCAGCGTCTCGGCCGGGGCGGAGGGCACGGCCAGCCGATGTACGTCCCGCGCACCGTCCACCAGCAGCAGCAGCGCCTTGCCCCCCTCGCGCCCCTTGAGCCGGAAGATTTCCTCCGCCAGCCGCGCGTGCAGGGCGTTGCCACCCAGGGCGTAGAAGGTCTCCGTGGGGTAGGCCATCACCGATCCGTCCGCCAGGGCGGTGGCCACGCGCGCGCGGGCCCGGGCATCGAAGGGTGGCCGCAGGCGGGCGTCCGGCGCCGTGATCTTGTCACTCGCCAGCGGGGATTCGTTTGTTATCCTGGATGTCATGATGAATTCCGGGAGAACACCCGGCCTGTGTCCTACGTTCCCGGCGCGCCCGCGGCGGGATCCATCCTTGAGGAGTTACCGTCATGCATCTGGAATGCACGGTTGATGAAGTCAGAACGTTGATGAACGGCAGTCAGCCCCCGGTGTTGCTGGATGTGCGCACCCCGCAGGAATGGGACATCGTCCACCTGGCAGGGGCCAAGCTGCTGACCCAGGAACTGCTCGACGAGATGTCGGCCAACTGGTCGCCCGAAACGCCCATCATCTGCTACTGCCATCACGGGGTGCGCAGCGTGAACGCCACCATGTTCCTGCGCGAGAAGGGCTTCCACAATGTGCGTTCCATGCGGGGCGGCATCGACTTGTGGTCCCAGGAGATAGACGCCTCCCTGCCGCGCTACTGACGGCTCAGGCCTGCTCGGCCTCGCGGATGGCCTCGGCCATCCGCCGGATGCCTTCCAGCACACGGGGGCCCGGCCGGCCGAGCAGGGCCTCGTCAATGGGCACCACGTGCTTCTCGCGCACGGCCCGCACACCCTGTATGCCCTCCCGCTTGAGCACCCGCTCGGTGTTCAGCTTCTCCCGCGGCACACCGCACCAGGAGATGAAGATCACGGCCGGATCGGCCTGGGTCACCTCTTCCGGGCTGACCTCCAGGCTCTGCTGCGGCCGGTCGCGGAAGACGTTCACGCCGCCGGCCAACTCGATCATCTCATTGCTCCAGCAGGGCGCCCCGGGGGTGAACATGGGCTTGGGCCACCATTCCAGAAACACCGGCACGGGCGTGTGACCGGCCTGCTTGCGCCGCAACTCGGCGATCTGGGCGGCCATCTCCTGGGTCACGCGCCTGGCCTGGGCGCTGCGCCCGATGGTGCGGCCCACGCGCAGGATGTCCGCCTCGATTTCCGCCAGATTTTGCGGGGCCAGTACCAGCACGGGTATGCCCAACCGCTCCAGTCCGGCGATGTTGCGTTCCATGCCCGGCACGCTGAGGCTGGCCAGCACCAGATCGGGCGCCAGGGCCGCCAGGGCGTCCATGTCCACTGCCAGGTCGGGGCCCAGGCGCGGCAGGCGCTCCAGCATGGGCGGGAAGTCGGAGCTGGACTCTGCCCCCACCAGCAAGTCGGTGGCGTCCAGGGCCCACACGATCTCCGCATTGGACGGGGCAATGCTCACCAGCCGCTGCACCGGGCCGCGTGGGGGGCGATCCAGGTCCTCGGGGCGCAGGCTGCGCTCGCCGCCGTTGAGACGCAGGGTGCGCTCCCCGCGGGCGAGCACCCAGGCCATCACGGCGTGCTCGAACGCCGGGGTGAGCAGCGCCTCGGGGACGGTCTGCCGTTCCCGCGTCAGGTCGAATTCCCAGCCGCCCGGTTCCGCGCGAAAGCGATGCGGGTCGTCCGTGGCGGTGACGCGGTGGGTGGCAGTGGCAAAGACGTAGTCGGGTCGGGACATGGGGTCGTCTCTCGCTGGGCCCGTCACGGCAGCGTGTTACGCGGTGTGGGCCGCGGGCCGGTGGGAACATCTGCCGTGCCATGCGGTACCGGCACCAGCATTCCATCGCCCCCGCCAGGACACAAGTGCCCCCGGCAGGACCAGGGGCCGTGCGATCCGTCGGCGCAGCGCTCAGGTCATCTTGGCGCCACGCACCAGGGCAATCTTGCCCGTGCGCACCATCTCCAGAATCTCGAACTTGGCCAGTGTTTCCAGGAAGGCGTCTACCCGGTTCTGGTCGCCGGTGATCTCGATGATCATCGTCTCCTCGGCCGGCGTGATGTTGACGATTTCCGCATTGAAGACCGTGGTGAGCTGCATGATCTCGCTACGGTTCACCAGGGTGGCATGTACCTTGATGAGGGCGATCTCCCGCTCGACCAGATTGTCCTCGGTGTGATCGAAAATGGAGATCACATCGATCAGCTTGTTGAGCTGCTTGGTGATCTGCTCCAGTTCCCGGTTGTCCCCGGTGACGACGACCGTCATGCGGGACACGGTGGGGTCTTCCGTCGCGCTCACGGCCAGGCTGGCGATATTGAATCCCCGGCGGGCGAACAGCCCGGAGACCCGGGCGAGCACGCCCGGGCGGTTTTCCACCATCACGGAGATGGTGTGTTGACTTGTCTCGGCCACGGATTGGCTTCCTTCCTCGATGATCGTCCGCGTCCCTGCGTTACAGGGAGCGCTTGCCGGGTTGCAGCCGCATTTCCTCCACGGACTGGCCGGAAGGGATCATGGGATACACGTGCTCGTCAGGATCGTGCTGAAAATCGATCAGCACCGTGCGATCCGTGACGTCCATGGCCTTTTCCAGGGCCGGCCGCACCTCCTCCGGCGTGGTGACGGTGATCCCCACGCAGTCGTAGGCCTCGGCCAGCTTGGCAAAGTTCGGTACGGTCTTCAGGTCGATCCCGCTGTAACGCTCCTCGTAGAACAGCGTCTGCCACTGCCGCACCATGCCCAGCGACCCGTTGTTGAACAGGGCGATGCGCACGGGCAGGTTATAGATGCGCGACGTGGCCAACTCCTGCAGATTCATCTGAAAGCTGCCGTCGCCGGTGACCAGCCACACATCCTGCTCCGGCTGGGCATACTTGGCGCCCAGGGCCGCGGGCAGACCGTAGCCCATGGTGCCCAGGCCGCCGGAGGTGAGCCATTGGCGGGGGCGGCGGAAGGGATAGAACTGCGCCGCCCACATCTGATGCTGGCCCACATCGGTGGCGAGAATGGCCTGGCCGTCGGTCAGCGTGGCAATCTCCTCCATGATGAACTGGGGCTTCAGCTTGTCGCTCTTTTCATAGAACAGCGGCTGCTCCTCCTTCCACATGGCGATCTGCCGGCGCCACTCCTCGTGCTTCTGCGGTGCGCAGCGGTCGTGCAACTGCTGCAGGGCCAGCTTGGCATCGGCGTGGATGGCCACATCGGCAATGCGGTTCTTGTGCACTTCCGCCGGGTCGATTTCCACGTGGATGATCTTGGCGTTCTTGGCAAACTTGGCCAGATTGCCGGTCACGCGGTCGTCGAAGCGCACACCCACGGCGATCAGCAGATCGGCGTCGCGCACGGCCCAGTTGGCATAGGCGGTGCCGTGCATGCCGAGCATGTTCAGCGCCAGGGGATGGGCATCGTCAATGGCGCCACGCCCCATCAGGGTCGTGGTCACCGGAATGTCCGCCTTTTCGGCCAGGGCGCGCAGCTCCTCATGGGCGTCGGTGGCCACCACGCCGCCGCCGGCATAGAGCACCGGCTTCTTGGCCTGGTCAATCAGCGCCACGGCCTCTGCCACGCTGGACAGGTCCGGGTTGATCTCCGGATGGTAGCCGCGAATCTTCACTTCCTGGGGAAAGTCGAACGCGGTCACTTCGCCCTGGGAGACGTCCCGCGGCATGTCGATCAGCACAGGGCCCGGTCGGCCCGTGCGGGCCAGATGAAACGCCTCGCGCACCATGCGGGCCACCTCGTTGGGGTGCCGCGCCTGATAGCTGTGCTTCACGATGGGCATGGTGATGCCCATGATGTCCGATTCCTGGAAGGCATCGGTGCCGATCGACGTGGTGGGCACCTGACCCGTGATAGCCACGATGGGCACCGAGTCCAGGATCGCATCGGCAATGCCGGTCACCAGGTTTGTCGCCCCCGGGCCGGAGGTGGCCAGGCACACGCCCACCTTGCCGCTGGTCTTGGCGTAACCTTCGGCCATGTGCGCGGCAGCCTGCTCGTGGCGTACCAGAATGTGCGTAATCCCCAGGTCAGGTGCGGCCAGCGCATCGTAAATCGGCAGTGCGGCGCCTCCGGAAATTCCGAAGATTACGTCCACACCTTCCATTTTCAGGGCCTTGACCAGGGCTTCGGCACCATTCATGACCGTCTCCAACGGTGTAGGGGTTGGCAGATATCCCATCCGCCGCGGATATCCGGCGGAAATGGCAGGGAAATTCCGTAAACAATCAAGCTACGGCTGCGCATTTGGCCTTGTCAAGCACCCATTCGGCCAGTGCCGGCGCCGCCCGGCCGGCCTTGCATCCGCAAAAGCAACGGGCGAAGATGCCCGCGGGTCGCGGCGGCTGCTGCGGCCCGCAATGCCCACCCATCCGAAGGAGCGCCGGCCATGAAGCTACGTATCGGTCTGCACACGGGGCCGCAGAACATTCCCATGGAAGAATTGCGCCGCATCTGGCAGCGCGCCGACGATGCGGGGTTCTACTGGATCTCGGTGTGGGATCATTTCTATGCCAATCCCCTGCGGGAGCGGGAGGACCCGTGCTTCGAAGGGGTGGCTTCCATGGCGGCCCTGGCCGCGCTGACCAAACGGGTGCGTGTGGGGTGCCTGGTCTTCTGCACCCTGTTCCGCACGCCGGGCATGCTGGCCAAGGCGGCCACGACCATCGACCACATCTCCGGTGGGCGGCTGGAACTGGGCCTGGGCGCCGGCTGGTTCGAGGAGGAGTTCACCGATTTCGGCTATGGCTTTCCCTCGCTGGGCCGCCGCATGGACCAGATGGAAGAGGCCGTGCAGATCATCCGCTCCATGCTGCATGAGGGGGCGTCCACGTTCCACGGGGAATTCTACGATGTGGACAACGCCGTGTGCGCGCCCAAGCCGGTGCAGCGCCGCCCGCGCATCTGGATCGGCGGCCGGGGCAGCAAGCGCACACCCCGCATGGCCGCCCAATATGCCGACGGGTTCAACGTGCCGTATCTGGGACCGGAGGAATTCAAGGCGCGCCAGGAGGCCCTGGACGCCGCTTGCGAGAAGATCGGGCGCGACCCCAAGGAGTTGACGCGCACGGTGAATCTGGGGTTCTACATGGGGGCGGACGAGAAGGGCGCGGAGAAGCACCGCAAGACCCTGGAAGCCCTGGGCCATGCCCACATCTCCACCGAGGGCAACCTGCAGGGCACACCGGCACAAGTGGTGGACCGCATCGGGCAGTACATCGACGCGGGCGCATCCGGGTTGAACATTGCGTTGCGGCCGCCCCTGGACTGGGAGGCCTTCGAGGCATTCATCGCGCAAGTCATGCCCCACGTCCACGAATTCGGCGACTGAGCCGGAATCCCGGCCGCTTAATCCCGCGCCGCCAGCCCCGCCAGCAGGGCGCGCCGCATCACCCCCACGGGCGCTTCATGCCCCGTCCAGAACGCGAAAGCCAGGCAGCCCTGGTGCAGAAGCATGCCGATACCGTTGGCATGGGGCAGCCCCAGGGCCTCGGCCTGGGCCAGCAGGGGGGTGCGGGCGGGGGTGTAGACGATGTCCGAGACGGCTTCCCGCACACCGACGCGGGCCAGCTCCACCGGGCTCTGTCCGTCGCCCATGCCTACCGTGGTGGCATTGATCAGCAGATCGGGTGCCAGCCCGGCCACCGCGTCCAGGCCCATGCCGCGCACCTGGGCAGTCGGCAGGGCCCCGCTCAGCTCCCGGGCCAGGGCCACGGCCTTGTCGGCGCTGCGGTTGGCGATGATCAGCTCTCCCGCGGCCGCTGCGAGCAGGCTGTAGGCGATGCCCCGGGCCGCGCCGCCGGCGCCCAGCAGCAGCACCCGCTTGCCCTGGGGCGCGAGGGACAGCTCCTCGGCCAGCGCGCGCAGGTAGCCCTCGCCGTCCGTGTTGGTCCCGTGCATGCCCTGGGCATCGCAACGCACCGTGTTCACGGCGCCCACGGCGCGGGCCTCGGGGGTGATGTGATCGAGCAGGGGTAGGATGGCCGACTTGTGCGGCACGGTGAGGTTGAACCCCGCCACATCCACGGCGCGCAGGCCGCGGATGCCCGTGTCGAATTGGGTGGGGTCGAGGGGGAAGGCCACGTAGACGGCGTTGATGCCCAACGCCCGGAACCCCGCATTGTGCATGGCCGGCGAAAGGCTCTTGCGCACCGGATGTCCCAGTACGCCGTAAAGCCGCGTTTCGCCGTCAATGGCTGGTGGGCTCACTCATCTTCCCCGAACTTGTTCCCGAACAGGGCACAAATCTCAGACAGGGCGGCGTCCTCGTCGTTGCCCTCCGCCTTTACGGTGAGCACGGAGTCCTTGGTGCCGGCCAGCATCAGCACATCCATGATGCTTTTGGCGTCGGCGACCTCGCCCATTTTTTCCAGGGTGATGTCCGCATCGAACTGACTGGACAGCTGCACCAGCTTGGCAGCCGCCCGGGCATGCAGTCCGAGCTTGTTGACGATGGTAATCTGTTCGCTCTTCATGGCCTTATGCGGGGCCTTATGCAGGGGCGCATGGCGGAAACGGTGGGTGGGGCCGCACGGTGGCGGCCCCGCGGCTGCGGTCTACCTGGCGTCGAGCTTCATGCCCTGGGCCTTGTCCTTCTGCTCCCAGGTGAATTCGGGCAGTTCGCGCCCGAAGTGACCATAGGCCGCCGTCTTGCGGTAGATGGGGCGGCGCAGGTCGAGCTCGCGCACGATGCCGCCCGGCTTGAGGTCGAAGTGCTCGCGTACCACGGCGCTGAGGCGCCCTTCATCCACCGTGCCGGTGCCGAAGGTATCCACGAGCACCGAGACGGGTTCCGGATAGCCGATGGCATAGGCCAACTGAATCTCGCACCGTGTGGCCAGCCCGGCGGCGACCACGTTCTTGGCCACGTAGCGGGCCATGTACGCGGCGGAGCGGTCCACCTTGGTCGGGTCCTTGCCGGAGAAGGCGCCGCCGCCGTGACGGCCCATGCCGCCGTAGGTGTCCACGATGATCTTGCGCCCGGTCAGGCCCGCATCCCCATGGGGCCCGCCGACCACGAAGCGCCCGGTGGGGTTGATCAGATAGCGGGTATTCTCGGTGAGAAATCGCGAGGGAATCACCGTGCGCACGACATACTCGATGACTTCCTTGCGCAGGTGCTCCTGGTCCACGTCCGCGGCATGCTGGGTGGAAATGACCACCGTGTCGATGTCATGGGGCTTGCCGTCCACGTA
>Ga0326597_10000979_pt1 | contig 47807 bp, 48 predicted proteins | sample RVTome_12_FD_203789 | JGI IMG/M metagenome (GOLD analysis project Ga0326597, IMG submission 203789) | Soil microbial communities from uranium-contaminated site in the Upper Colorado River Basin, Wyoming, United States - RVT100D185 | ecosystem: Environmental > Terrestrial > Soil > Contaminated >...
CCTGCTGAAGGGTGGAGGTACGAAAGGGCGGGTATGGGCTGCGGCGGTAGGGCTTGGACTCGACTTTGCGGACGGCGAAAACCGCGGCCTTTAGCTCTGCTGCCAATCGCGTTGCCCGCTTTTCGTCGAGAACCAGCACATCGGTGCTGATGAGGTTGCCGACTTCGTCGAAGTCTGACCCATCAGCCACGACCACACCATCGACTGAACCAAGCGCGGCCGGAAACTGAGCTTCGGGGTCCCCGCCGACGAACTCTCCCTCGATGTCCCAATACGAGGCTGAGCGAAATCGGATGCGCTCCCGCTCCCTCTCGACGACGATCCGGATCGCCACGCTCTGGACCCGACCGGCCGAGAGCCCCTGGCGCACCCGGCGCCACAACACCGGGGAAACCTCGTACCCGTAGAGCCGATCGAGTATCCGCCGGGCCTCCTGGGCGTCAACCAGCCGCCGATCGATCTGACGAGGCTGATCGAAGGCCCGGCGAATCGCGGGTTCAGTGATCTCGTGGAACACCATCCGCTTTACGTCGATCTTGGGCTTGAGGACTTCGGCCAGGTGCCAGGCAATCGACTCGCCTTCTCGGTCTTCGTCCGTAGCGAGGTAGAGCTCATCTGCTTTCTTGAGGAGGTCTTTGAGCTTTTTGACCCGGTCCTTGCGTTCTTTGGGGACCACGTAGATCGGCTCAAAGTCACGCGCAACGTTGACTCCCAGTCGCGCCCAATCCTCGCCTTTCAGCGAATCAGGGACCTCGGCAGCCGAGCGCGGCAGATCCCGAATGTGTCCCATCGAGGCTTCAACCACGACCTCGTCGCCAAGAAACCGCGAGATCGTGCGGGCCTTGGCGGGGGATTCGACAATGATCAGTTTCATGGGGTAGGTCTGAGGTCCTTGGGTTTGGACCTCTTTTCACTGTCTACCGTCTAGCGTCGGCTGTCAACTCCGGTTTGGCTGCGGGTACGGTGGAAACGATCGAAAACCTACGTGGGCGGGATCTGATAACCAGGGGGCCATTTGCCCGCCTCTGGTGGTCGCAAGCCATCTCCAGCCTGGGCGATTGGGTGGCTCTCTTTGCAAGTTTCGCACTTGCGGCCAGGATCGCTGGAGGCGGTGCCGCAGCCGGCATTGGGATCCTGGTTCCCCTGGTCGGTCGCATTCTTCCCGGGCTCTTTCTCGGCGTTGTTGCGGGCGTCATCGCAGATCGCTGGAACCGGCGGGTGACGATGATCATTTGTGATCTGGGTCGAGCTGCTCTGGCCGTTTCGCTGGTTTTCGTTGACAGCTTCAGGATTCTCTTCATCGTCACGTTCTTCACCGAATTGCTTTCGATCATTCGCCAACCCGCTCGGGAAGCGGTCGTTCCAACTCTGATCCCGTCCCGTCACCTCCTCACGGCCAATGGTTTGTCTCTTCTCTCCAACTATGGGACTGCTCCCATCGGATCGGCCCTGTTCGCCGGGCTCAGCGCTCTCGGGTCGCGCTTGGGAGAGTTCGGGAGCTTTGGACCGTCGATCGCCACTGCCTTTGTCTTTGATGCCTTCACGTTCGTCGTGTCAGCTCTGATCGTGTTGAGTACGACTATTCCCAAGCTCGAATTGCCCCGGGCCCGGAGAGCCGCAGGCGCTCTTGACCTTCGTGCCCCCATGCGGGACATGCTGGATGGGTTTCGTTTCGTTGTCAGAAGTGGACCGATTCGTCGAATGATCCTCGGCATGGCCGCCGGACTGTTCGGGGGAGGCGCATTGCTGGTGATCGGCCAGCCGTTTGCGGAGCAGGTCCTCAGAGCTTCCGACTCGGGCTACGGCCTGATCGTCACCGCCCTCGGTGTGGGTGTTGGACTGGGCATGCTGGGAGTGACCATCCTTGGGAGCATCAACACGCGTCGACAGCTCGTATTTGCTCTCAGCCTTCTCTGTACCGGCCTGGCCATCGTGTTCACAGGATTCTCCAACACGGTTTCGACCGCGGCCGGCTGGACACTTCTAACCGGCTTGGGTACTGGCACCGCCTATGTCACGGGGTTCACGCAGCTCCACATGTCGGTCACCGATCAGTTGCGGGGCCGCACATTTGGCGCCATGTTCGCCTTCGCCCGGACGGCACTCTTGATCTCGTTTGCGATGGCAGGGATTGGGGCCGCAGCTCTTGACGGTGTGCTCTCCGGTGAACTCAATGAAGGTATTCGAGCAGTGATCGTTCTGGGTGGGATCGTGGTTCTGATCGCGGGTATCGCCGTGCTGTGGGCGACACGACGAGATCTGTCACCACGGCAATTGGACGAAGAACAGCTTGCCACTCTGCGGGAGGCGGGTGACGCCATCACCTGGATGCGAGGCGACCGCTCCCATCGCCAGCCCCAGCCAGATCCTGGCCCACCACCCGACCAACAATGACAGCCATGCCCAGAATGACCGGCATGTACATCGCCCTCGAGGGTGGTGATGGGGCCGGGAAAACCACGGTGGCTGCTCGGGTGGTCGAATTGCTAAAGCAAAAAGGCGACACGGTGGTGGCGGTTCGTGAGCCGGGCGGCACCGCTCTCGGGGAGGAAGTCCGCCGCCTGCTCCTGCACTCCTCCGATATGACCGCCTGGGCCGAGACGCTGTTGTTTGCCGCCCAAAGATCGCAGCTCGCAGCGGAGGTGATCGGTCCGGCCCTTGCCCGCGGCGAAGTGGTGATCGCTGACCGGTCCTATTACTCGTCGCTGGCGTACCAGGGGGGAGGACGGGCCCTTGATCCAAAGCTTGTACGCATCATCAACGAGGCCGCTCTTGATGGAGTAGTGCCGGACCTCGTGGTGGTGCTTACGATCGATCCCTCGGCGGCACTTGCCCGCCAAGCCGACCCCGATCGCATCGGACGACAAGGCACCGAGTTCCAACAGGCAGTGGCGATGGCCTACCGGGAGTTGGCGGTCTCTGAGCCCGATCGGGTGGTTCTGGTGGAGATCGGCGAGGAGCCCGACGACGTCGCTCGGGCGATCTTCGCCATGATCGAAGAGAGGCGTGTTGGCTGAGCTCAACGCGCAAGTAGTCAGCTTCGACCTCTTTACAGGACTGATCGGTCATGGGCCAGTAGTCGATCTGCTGCGACGCGACGCCGTCAACGCTGCCCATGCCTATCTGTTCGTCGGCCCGGATGGGGTCGGGAAAGCCGTCGTGGCGAGAGCGTTTGCCGGCCTGCTGCTTTGCCCTGAGGGAGGCGCTCATGACGTGGCGTGTCGGTCCTGTCGCCGGATCCAGACCGGTAATCACCCGGACCTCGTGATGGTCGAGCCGGAAGGGAGGACCAGCCTTGGAGTAGATCAGGCCAGGACAATGATCTCCCAGGCGTCGCTGGTCCCGGTGGAATCGGCCCGCCGCGTGTTTCTGGTGGAGGATGCAGGCATGATGACCGAGCAGGCGGCCAACGCCCTTCTCAAGACGTTGGAGGAGCCCACTGCGTCCACGGTCTTTCTCCTCGTGGCGGAGTCCGAGGACGACTTTCCCCCAACAGTGGCGAGTCGTTGTCGCCGGGTCCATCTCGGCCGCGTCCTCGAGGACGAACTGGTGGCGGCTCTGGAACAGCGGGGTCTCGAGTCCGCAGAAGCGCGGGTAGTTGCGCTGGTGGCAGGAGGCCGGCCCGGGTTTGCCCTTTCACTTGCAACCCGGCCAGAAGTGGCGGATGTTCGCAAGGCATGGCTGGCAGTCCCCGAGCGGGTCACCGGCCGCCCTGGCGAGGCTTTTCTTCTGGCTGAGGAGATCCTCGGGTTGATCGAACCCGTTGCGGCCGATCTGGCCGGTGATCAACCCAGCTCAGAAGCCAAGGAGCGTGCTCGCAAACGTGCCCTTCACTCCCTGCTGGCAAGCGGACTGGAGATACTCGCCTCCTGGTACGCCGACGCCGCTTCGCTGCAACTCGGTGGCCCTATCCGCAACCGTGACTTGTCTCTTCCAAGTCTCACGCAGATACCGCCGGCACGAGCTATCGAAAACGCTGGGCGGGTTCTGGATGCAGTAGTAGATCTGGCTGGAAACCTGCGTCCGCTGCCGCTGCTGGCTTCCCTCTTCACGGCCCTCGGCAGCGAGGCATAACTGGCTCAGCTGAAAAGGAGCCACTCCGGGCCTTTAGCATTGGCCACCCAGCCAGCGTAGCTCAGTGGCAGAGCACTCGCCTCGTAAGCGAGCGGCCGTGGGTTCGATCCCCACCGCTGGCTCTCGCTGTTGACATCCGACGGATTCGCATGTTGGAACGGTCTAATTCGTGGCCCACCTGATTCCCTCAGCCTGTCCATTGACTGGTTCCACAAGTCGAAGGTTCATGGTGGCGAATCCGTCCCACACGCACGAATGAACGAAGAAAACCTGATCGGTCGTTGCGTCATAAGTGGCAAGCCAGTCCACCAGCTTGGCTGAGTATTTGTAGGCGACCCAGGCACTGTGTGAGGCACACCGGACAACTACCACACGACCGTTTGACGTCGTGTACTTGACCTGAACGCGTTCCATCCTTCGGCCCTCTTCCGCAATCAGAATCAAGTCGAATGGAAGGGAGTGGCCCAAGGGGATGGCGACCTGGTAACCCAACCGCTTGAGCGCGACGATTACCTCCGCCTCGCCCCTCTCACCTTTATCAGTAGTCCTGCCCACAGGTACCTCCTGCAATGAAGGTATCTATCGGTTGGGACAGATTATTTCGCCCTCGGGGCTTCCGTCTTCCGCCTTCCGTCTTCAGCCTTCCGTCTTGCTTCTCACGTCTCACGCCTCACGCCTCACGTCTCACGTCTCACGTCTCACGTCTCACGTCCCGCCGCCTCCGTCTTCCGTCTTCCGCCCTCCCCCTCTACCGTCTTTCCGACATGGCAGATCAAGCCAACTTTGAATCGGACACCATGCCTTTGGCTCAGCAGCTGTACGCGGCCGCCATGCGTCTCACTCGTAACCCCGCTGACGCCGAGGACCTCGTTCAGGAGACGTACCTGAAGGCCTACCGGGCCTATCACACCTTTCAGGAAGGTACAAACCTCAAGGCCTGGTTGTACAGGATCCTCACCAACACCTTCATCAACAATTACCGGCGCGATTCTCGCCGGCCTCAAGAGGTGGATCTCGGCGAATTGCAGGACCTCTACCTATTTCGCCGCCTCAATGACGGAGGTAGCGGCACCACCCGTTCGGCCGAGGACCAGCTTCTCGAAGGCCTGGTCGAAGACGACGTCAAACGAGCCGTGGAGGAGCTTCCGGAGAACTTCCGACTGCCGGTTCTGTTGGCCGATCTCGAGGGTTTTAGCTACAAGGAGATCGCTGAAATCCTCGGAATTCCTATCGGGACGGTCATGTCGAGACTGCATCGGGGAAGAAAGGCGCTCGAACGAGCGTTGTGGGACTTTGCCCGGCAACGAGGATTGGTCGGAGGAAAGACGCCTGATGAGTAGACCGTGTGACCATTGCTTTCACAACGTCTACGGTTACCTCGACCGCGAGATCAATCGATATCAGGCCTGGCGCATTCGCCGCCACCTCACGCGTTGCGGTGGCTGCCAGTCGGCGTATGTCTTCGAAGAGAAGTTGTTGCTCATGGTGAAAAGCCGGCTTGGCGAGGATCTGCCGCCGGAGTTCCTCGACCGCCTGCGGCGCGCTCTCAGCGACGAAAAGTAGCCTCGCATCCGACTACCGTAGGCTGGAGATGATGCGCCGCCGCCTGGTGATTCTCATTCTCTTTTTGGTGTCCTTTGTCGGCGCCATGGCTGCGGCCGCCTCCACGACCACGGTCCCCGGAGAGACAAGCTCGACCGAAACGACCGTGACCACCGGCGCTCCCATCGACCCGGCGGTGCCGGCGACTACCGAGCCAGAGGCTCCGGTACAGGCGGATTGGACCTACCGATATTTCATTCCCACCCTGTTGGTCTTGGCCGCTCTTGTGGTCGTAGTCACTGTGGTCCAGTACTTCCTGATGGTGGTTCGGAAGCGGTACCGAGTGGTGCGGTGACTCAGGCACGCCCCAAGGCCAACGGCTGGCCGCTGGCAGGACCGGTGGCGGCACGGGTGGCGGGGACGTACGCACTGGCCGAGACCTATCACGGAATCCAGCTCCGGGAGTCGCTGCCGTCCATAGTCCACGAAGCGGTTTCGAGGGTTGCTCAGGAAACCGGGCTCGTGACACCGGGCCAACCCGAGGTGCTGGTCGTGAGCCGCCGCCAGTGGGCCGAGCGCAACCTTGCGATGTTCGCCCATCTGCTCGGCCCTCTCGAAGAGAAGCTCACCCAGCGGCTCGAAGAGTCGGGGAACGACAAGGGTCCCGCCGCTCTCGCCCGCAAGATTGTGGCCCTGGAGACTGGAGCCATCCTCGGTTTTCTTGCTCGACGAGTCCTTGGTCAATACGAGCTCGTGCTACCCAGTGGCGACCAAGGAGACGTGGTTGCTTTGGTGGGAGCCAATGTCCTGGCCCTCGAGCGGCAGCATCAGTTTCGTCCCAAGGAGTTCCGACTATGGATTGCGCTTCACGAGGCGACCCATAGGGCCCAGTTCGTAGGAGTGCCGTGGTTGCGCGACTACTTCCTGTCTCTGGTCACGGGTCTGGTTGAAGCGGCGGCGCCATCGCCGGGTCGATTGGTCCGCTTGGTGGCAGAAGCCATAGAGGCCAACCGGAGAGGCCGCCCCCTCATCGACGAGACCGGCATCCTGGGATTGCTGGCATCCCCCGAACAGCGACAATCACTAGACCGGGTACAGGCGTTGATGTCACTTTTGGAAGGGCACGGTCATGTCGTCATGGACCGCCTGGGTGTGCGAATGCTGCGTACCCAGGCTCGCATGTCGTCGATCCTCAAAGCGCGCCGCGCCGACCCCCGTACACAGGTCTTTTTCCGGCTCACCGGTTTGGAAATGAAGATGCGCCAGTACGAAATGGGCGAGCGTTTCATCCAGGCTGTGGAGCGCGAAGCCGGTTGGACGGCGCTTGACCACGCCTGGCAGGGTCCCGAGTCACTTCCCACCTTGCCTGAGATCGAACAGCCCTCGTTGTGGTTGGAACGCGTCGCCTGAATCAGTTAGTGGAATCAGTCCGGGGGGCAGCCAGCTATCCACCCCCGCCTTTTGTCGTGGCGCTTTCGGGTGGCGCCGACTCAGCGGCCTGTGCCTGGCTGGCCGCCTACCTGGGGCCGACCCGCGCCCTCCACATTCATCATGGTCTGCCCACCTCAGACCTGATGGAAAGGGCGGCAAGAGCAGTGTCCGGAGAGTTGGACATTCGCGTCGAAGTGGTCGAGATCGAGGTCGACCCCTGGTCGGAGGGAAAGGCCCGCCAACTCAGGTACGAGGCTCTATTGGGCGCCCTTGAACCGGGGGAGTGGTTATTGACAGGCCACACTGCCGACGACCAGGCCGAAACGGTCTTCGCCAACCTGTTGCGCGGAGCCGGGATCGAGGGCCTGGCCGGTATTCCTGCCCGGCGCGCCCCGGTGGCCAGGCCGCTGCTCGGGGTCGACCGCTCTGGTACCCGAGAACTGGCGACATTGGCCGGTCTCGCGTGGAACGACGATCCCGCCAACTTCGATCTTGGCCCCCTGCGAAATCGCCTCCGACTCCGGCTGCTTCCCCAAATCGAGGCCGAGTACAACCCTTCCTTTCGCCAGCACCTGGTAGACGTGGCCCGGACCGCCTCAGCACTTGACCAGGGCCCGGTGGTGAGTCCGGTCGGGACCGGGAACGAGTTTCGGTTGCCGGTGCCCATGCTCAATGCGGTAGGTCCGGAGGTAGCGATCCGATCTATCAGAGATGCGGTGCGAAGGTTTCGTGACGGCTATTCGCTCAGCCGGCCCGAGACCGAGCGGGTTTGGAAGGTATTACAACGCAGTCTCACCGCAACGGAGCTTGCCGGCGGCATCAAAGTGAGGGTCGTTGACCTCTGGCTCGTATTCACCATCGCATCCAATCGGCCCGCACCGATCGATTGGCGGGTCCCGGGCTCCATCAGTTGGGGCAGGTTCCACTTGGAAGCCTCGGTCGCCCACGGTCGCCCTTCGGCGATGCCGCTTTCGCCGTGGCAGGTCGTGCTGGACTTCGACCGGGTCGGTGACATCCTTTCGATCCGTTCCGGTCCCGGGGGCGCTCCAGAGTTGCTCGCGGGCGATCGCGTGATTTGGGAAGTAGGGCGGCGTTCCCATGCGTCCGGTTGGATTGACGACACCACCCGCCGCTACCTTTGCGCCCAGTGCGTGGAGGAAGCGACGCTCCTGTGAAGACCCTCATCTCAGCCGAGGACATCTCGCGTGAGTTGTCGGCCATGGGTGAACGCATCAGCGCTGAATACCGGGACAAGGAGCTCCTGATGGTGGGGGTTCTCAAGGGCGCGTTCATGGTCATGGCCGACCTGGCGCGTTATGTGTCGATCCCGGTCGAGTTCGACTTTATGGCCGTTTCGTCATACGGCGCCTCGACCCAGACTTCCGGTGTGGTCCGCATTCTCAAAGACCTTGACCAGGAGATCGCCGGTCGCCATGTCCTCATCGTTGAGGACATCATCGACTCGGGTCTCACGTTGAGTTACTTGCTGAAGTCTCTCTCGGTTCGTAAGCCAGCCTCCCTGGAGGTGGCCACGCTTCTTTTGAAGGAAGGGATTCAGCGGGTTCCGCTCGATGTGAAGTACGTCGGGTTTCGGATCGGCCCCGAGTTCGTGATTGGCTATGGCCTCGATTACGCCGGTCTCTATCGCAACCTGCCCTACATCGGGGTCATGGAGGGTGATCTCGGTTGAGCCCGACACGGTCGGAGATTCAACAGATGCTGTCGGAGAGACTCGACTTCTTGATGGGGGTCGGTCACGACATGAGAGGCCCCCTTACCGGGATCGCCGGATTCGCGGCCGTGCTGGCCGAATTGGAAGGGGTCACCAACGATCCAACGGCAAGTGAAGCCGTCGCCTACATACGACACGAGGCCTCGCGCCTGGTCGAGTTCCTGAACCAGCTTCTGTCCCTTGGTCAGGTGGAACAGGGGATGCCCCGATTGGAGATCGAGTCTCTCGATTTGGGCCGGCTGACCCGCCAGACCATCGAACCGCTGGCCGTTCTTCATCCGTCCCTCACGTTTCGCCTGGTCCAAACGGGAGATCCGATCGTCGCCGGCGACTTCCTGAAACTTCATCGGGTATTGGACAACCTGATCGATAACGCAATCAAACACAGTCCGGGTGGAGGCACCATCACCGTCGAGGTCGGATCAGGGGGCGATGAAGCCTGGATCGCCGTGACCGATCAGGGCCAAGGGGTGCCTGTCGCCGATCGTGCCCGGGTTTTCGACCGTTTCGTCCGTCTTGGTAGCGACGAAGGGACCGGGGCGGGTATCGGCCTTTACATCGTCAAGGGCCTGGTCGGCGCCCATGGCGGCACCGTGAGCGTCGAAGATTCCGATGGCGCCAGGTTCGTGGTCCGGCTGCCCGTGGCGGGTGGGGACCTCGTCGCCGACGAAGCCGATTCGTACCAGCCAGAGGAAACCGGGACGGTATTGGTTGGCTGATGGCTTGCCGAGAGTCACAGCCAAGAGTTCCCCTAACCGGTCGGGTGCCGTAGCATCAAGTAAACCGTGAATCGCACTCTTCGTACGCTGGCCGTCTACGCAATCGCAATCCTGGCCTTGGTCCTCGTGGCCCAGAGGTGGTTTGGGACGATCGGTCAGCCGACCGAGACAAGCCTCACCAGCTTTCTGGCCGATGTTCGCCAGGATCGGATCGAGGGGGTCGAAATCCTCACCCGCACCAATCAGGTGATGGGCCGCAAGAGTGATTCCGCGTCGCCCGCCGGTCAGTTCGATCTTGTGGCCGAGTACTCCGATGGCTGGGAAGGGGAGTTGACGGCCCTGCTCATCAACGAAGGCACACCCTTCGAGGTCAACAATCAGCCGGACGGGTTTTGGGCAATCCTCATCGGATTGCTCCCGTGGGTGTTCCTGCTCGGGTTCATGATCTTCATCTTCATGCAGATGCAAGGGAGTGGAAACCGGGTGATGCAATTCGGCAAAGCCCGCGCCCGGATGGTGACCAAGGAGACGCCGAAGGTGACCTTTGGCGATGTGGCTGGGTTGGTTGAGGCCATCGAAGAGCTTCAGGAGATCAAAGACTTTCTCCAGAACCCTGATAAGTACCGGGCGCTGGGCGCCAAAATCCCTAAGGGCGTGTTGCTGTTCGGCCCTCCCGGTACCGGCAAGACCCTGCTCGCCAAGGCTGTCGCCGGTGAGGCTGGAGTTCCGTTCTTCTCTATATCAGGCTCCGACTTTGTGGAGATGTTCGTCGGGGTGGGTGCCTCCCGGGTCCGCGATCTCTTCGAGCAGGCCAAGGGTCATGCTCCCTCCATCGTCTTCATCGACGAGATCGACGCCGTCGGACGCCACCGCGGTGCCGGACTCGGGGGTGGTCATGACGAACGCGAGCAGACGCTCAACCAGCTTCTGGTCGAACTCGACGGTTTCGATACCAACACCGGGGTGATCGTCATTGCCGCCACCAACCGACCCGACATCCTCGACCCTGCCCTGCTTCGCCCTGGACGATTTGATCGCCAGATCGTCGTCGATGGCCCCGACATCATTGGACGCAAAGCAATCCTCGATGTCCACTCGAAGGGCAAGCCGCTCTCATCCGAGATCGACCTCGAGGTGCTGGCACGTCGGACTCCCGGATTTACTGGTGCCGATCTCGCCAATCTGATCAATGAGGCTGCTCTCCTGACTGCCCGCCGTCGCAAAAACCAGGTGGGAATGTCCGAGATGGAGGAGGCCATCGACCGGGTAATCGCCGGCCCCGAGCGCAAGACGAAAGTAATGACCGACGAGGAGCGGCGGCTCATCGCCTATCACGAAACCGGCCACGCCCTGGTCGGTTGGTGCTTGCCGATGGCCGATCCCGTCCACAAGATCAGCATTGCCGCCCGCGGTCGCTCGCTTGGACACACGCTCGCCCTCCCGACCCACGACAAGTACCTGGTTCGCAAATCCGAACTGGTCGATCAGCTAGCGATGCTGCTCGGGGGCCGGACCGCCGAGGAACTGATCTACGCCGATCCGACCACCGGAGCGTCCAACGACATCGAGAAGGCCACAGTGATCGCCCGGCGGATGGTGATGGAATACGGCATGAGCGACCGGCTGGGGCCGATGCAATACGGCCGGCCTGCCGGAGAGGTTTTTCTCGGCCGCGATTACGCACGCCAGCAGGACTACTCCGACGAGGTCGCGGCCTTCATAGACAATGAAGTCCGTCGTCTTATCAGCGCCGCTCACGAGGAGGCGAGGACGATTCTCGAGGCCCACGGCGAGGCCCTCGAGCGGATGGTGGCGATACTTCTGGAGCAAGAGACTGTGGGGACCGAGCAGCTCGCCGAGATTTTCGCCAATGTGCCTAAGTGGGAACACGCGCCTGATGGTGGTCTTCGGATCCAGCCACCCTCAAAGCCTGTTGCGGAGGCCGAGGAGCCTGAGGTGGCAGCAGCAGCCGTTGCCGAGGAAGGTTCGCCATCGGGCGACCGGCCGACGACAGGCCGCAAGTCCCGGACCCTGCTTCCCCGGATGAAGCCGGCAGACGCTCCCGGTTCCTGAGGTGACTGCGGAGGACAGGCCCGCTGAGCCGGCACCCATAGATCAGGCGGCAATCGCGGCCGCAGTCCGGTCCATTCTGGTGGCGGTTGGTGAAGATCCCACCCGGGAGGGGCTGCGGGACACCCCCGAGCGCGTGGCTCGGTTCTACTCGGAAGCGTTCGAAGGCCTCCATCGCGATCCTGCGGATGATCTCGATGCCTTTTTCGGCGAAGAGCGCTATCACGAAATCGTCATGGTGCGTGAGATACCTTTCGATTCGCTCTGTGAGCATCATCTGTTGCCGTTTCATGGAATGGCTCACGTCGCCTACATACCGGATGGTCGCGTCACGGGCCTCTCCAAACTCGCCCGTCTGGTTGAGGGGTTCGCCCACCGCCCCCAGATGCAAGAGCGTCTCACTGCTCAGGTGGCCGATGCTCTGATGAAGCGCCTGGCCCCGATGGGTGTGATGGTGGTTGTGGAAGCCGAGCATTTGTGCATGGCCATGCGGGGAGTCCGCAAACCAGGGACGGTCACCGTGACCTCCGCGGTGAGGGGGATCATGGAGTCCAATCCCTCCACTCGTGCTGAAGCACTGGCTCTGATCCACGGCGGGCGATGAGTCCGGGTCGCCATTGGCGACTGCGGACCAAGTTGATGTCGCTGGAGAGGCCCCTGGTCATGGGGGTCGTCAACGTCACTCCCGACTCGTTCAGCGATGGGGGGATGTTCACCACCTCTCACGAGGCCGTGGTTTATGGCCGCCGATTGATCGAAGAAGGCGCCGACCTGCTCGACCTGGGAGGTGAGTCAACCCGACCCGGGGCGGAACCTGTCACGGCCGCGACCGAAGTCGGTCGGGTGATACCCGTACTAGAGGGTCTGGTTGAGAGCGGGGTCCCTCTGTCCGTCGATACCTCAAAGCCGGAGGTGGCTCGCCTGGCACTTGCCTCAGGAGCCGAGATAATCAATGACATCACCGCCGGTTCTGATCCCACGATCTTCGAACTGGTGGCCGGGGCACGAGCTGGCCTGATCCTCATGCACATGCAAGGCAACCCCATGACGATGCAGAACGACCCACGCTATGAGGACGTCGTCGGAGACATCAAGAGCTTCTTGGCCGACCGGTCGCTTGCGGCCCAGCATGCCGGAGTGCTGCCCGACCGGATCGCAATCGATCCGGGAATCGGGTTTGGGAAAACTCTCGAGCACAACGTCGAGCTCATCCGTGAGATCGGCTCACTCCGGAGCCTCGGCTTTCCTGTGCTGATTGGGGCTTCGCGCAAGAAGTTTCTACGGACCATCACTGGAGTCGAGAACCCGGCGTCGCGTGACCTCGCCAGTGCTGTTGTGGCGGCCCTCGCGGTCGAGCGCGGCGCTGACATTCTTCGAGTTCACAATGTGTCAGCTTGTCGTGAGGCCGTGGCGGTGGCTCTGGCTATCGTGCGAGGGTCGGGAGGATGACGGTCGTCACGGGTCTCAAACCGAGGGGGTTCACTTGGGTCATCGCTGATCGACTGGCGGTGTCTGAACGAATCGGCGGCTACGGGTTCCAACATCGCAAGATCCGCCGCGAGGAAGAGATCGGCTGGCTGACCAGGGAGGCGGCGATCTCCTCGGTGGTCACCTTGTTGCCCGGTAACCAAAATCTCCAGGCATATCGGGAAGCAGGATTGGCGGTGCACCAGGTGCCGGTTCCGACCGATCCAAGTCCGGCCGACGCCGAGCACGTCTTCAAGGTCCTGCACCGGGCCCTGGCCGAGAGCGGGGCCAAGGTGCTGGTGCATCGAGAGATCATCGACGACTGCCTGGGAGGAATGCTGGCCGGTTATCTGGTCTGGTCTGGGATGGTCGAACAGCCCGTGCTGGCCGTCGCCCTGGTGCAGGAGATCCTCCGGCGTCCCCTGGGCCCGGAAGGACGCGCCCTTGTCCCTGGTTCCGCGTGAGGTCGACAGCCGACACTATCCGGATATCGGGGATCGAAGTCTTCGGCCATCACGGTGTGCACGAGGCCGAAAAGGAGCATGGCCAACGCTTTCTGGTCGACGTCGAGGTCAGCCTTGACCTCAGCCGGGCAGGCGCCACTGACCAGCTGCCGGACACGGTCGACTACGGGCACCTGGCCACCGCCGTCCACCGGGTTGTGGCCGGGGAGCGATGGGATTTGCTCGAACGTGTCGCCGATCGAGTCGCCGAGGTTGTCCTCGCGTACCCGTTGGTCGCAGGGGTGGACGTAACGGTGCACAAACCCGACGCCCCGATTGGAGTTCCTTTTGCTGACGTGGCGGTGACGATTCACCGAAACCGTTGACGGAGCAAGCTGCGGTCGGGCTGGGCTCCAATCTCGGCGACCGCGAACGGCAGCTGCGAGCGGCGGTGTCGAACCTGGAGGAGTTGGGCCAGGTGATGAGAGTCTCGTCCCTCTATGAGACGACTCCGGTTGGCGGACCCGAGCAGGGGACGTATCTCAACGCTGTCGTGGTGCTCGAGACAGACCTCGACCCCTGGTTGCTTCTTCACGGACTTCATGAGATCGAGGCTGTGGCAGGGCGTGTTCGTGAGGTCCGTTGGGGACCCCGCACCCTCGACCTCGACCTGCTCGTATACGACCAGATCACCGTGCGAACAGCGGAACTGACTGTTCCCCATCCCCGCGCTCATGAGCGTGCGTTCGTCCTGGTCCCGCTGACCGAGGTTTGGCCCGATGCACCACTCGGGCCTGGCACTGCCTCCGAGCTTGCTGGCGCCGCAGGCGGCCAAGGGGTGGCTGTCGTCGCCCGCAAGTGGGTAACCGGAGGGCCACGTTCGGGGTAGCCTTGCCCTCGGACCGGTACCCAAGGGACTGGAGCCCGTCTCGTGGACATCATCATCGCAGGCCCCGGTAGGGCGGGCGGATCCCTCGCACTGGCTGCTGCTGGGGCCGGCCACCACATCGTTGGCGTGGTGTCTCGCTCCGGTGCGATGGCCGACCAGTTTGCCCAGCTCGAGTATGAGGCCGCTCTCCCGGGAGCAGACCTACTGGTGGTGGCCGTCGGTGACTCTCATATCAGCGAGGTGGCTAATCGTCTTGCCCCTCACATCAAGGACATTGCCGGAGCCGTTCACCTGTCGGGTTACGCGTCGGTGAGGCTGTTGTCGCCTCTGGAGGCGCAGGGGGTTGAAGTGGGATCCTTTCATCCCCTGCAGACTCTGCCATCGGCGACCGTGGGCGCCCGCTCGCTGGCGGGTTCCTGGGTGGGCGTGACGGCTGAGAGCGGACTGCGAGCGAGCCTTTGGGCATTAGCCACCACTCTTGAGATGAAGCCCTTCCAATTGGCCGACGAGCAGAAACCGGCCTATCACGCGGCCGCATCTGCCGCCTCCAACTTCGTGGTTGCGGCGCTCGGTGTTGCCGAGCGGCTTTTCGCCGCGGCTGGCGTGCCGTTCGAGGCCGCCCTCCCCCTTACCCGCCAGGTGGTGGAGAACGCTTACGAACTCGGCGGGCGGGAGGCGCTGACGGGCCCGGTAGCCCGCGGAGACTGGTCGACAGTGGAGGGCCAGCTAGCCGCCGCCAGAGCGGTGGAGATGAGCGATGCCTATCTGGAACTGGTGAGAGCCACTGCCCACCTGGCCGGCACCGAACTTCCATCTTCCGTCTTACGGCATTCGCGATGAACCTGGTCCGCACCTTCGCCGATGCCCGCGCTGGTTACGAGGGGATAGTGGCGCTGGTACCCACTATGGGGTTCTTCCACGAGGGTCACCTCGCCCTGATGACTGCCGCTGAACACTCGGCGGACACCGTCGTCGTCTCCCACTTTGTCAATCCTTTGCAGTTCGACAGTCCCGCGGATCTCGAGCGGTACCCAAAGGACTTGGAGCGTGACATGGCGATCGCCACCGAAGCCAAGGTGGACATCCTCTTTACCCCGACGTCAGCAGAGATGATCCCCCAACCACTCCTTACAACGGTGACTGTCGATGGACTCACTGACTCAATGGAGGGCCTGATGCGACCTGGGCATTTCTCCGGCGTCGCCACCATTGTCGCCAAACTCTTTGCCGGGCTCCAGCCCCACCTCGCCTTTTTCGGCCGCAAAGACGCCCAGCAACTCGCCCTGATACGCCGACTCGCGGTTGACCTCTCGTTCCCCGTTCGGGTCATTGCCCATCCAACGGTGAGGGAGAGTGACGGCGTCGCGCTGTCAAGCCGCAACACCCTTTTGACGACCGACGAGCGGCATGCCGCCCGCGAGCTCTCGAGCGGTCTGTTTGCGGCGGCAGCGGCGGCAGAGGTCGGGGAGCGCAATGGCCGACAGTTGGAGAAAATCGTCAGCAGCGCCCTCCAGCTTTCCCGCCCGGACTATGTGGAATTGGCAAGCCAGGACAGGGTCGAGCGGTTAGACGAGCTCGACCGGCCCGCCTTTCTGGCGGTTGCGGCCCGAGTGGGCAAGGTACGGCTGATCGACAATGTCGCCTTCGATCTTGTGGCCGGCGAGGTGGTGGCCGATCGGGGAATTCGTCTCGAGCACCCGAGCCTTCTTTACCGCTGATGCTGTTGCTGTGCGACGTTGGCAACACGACGACCGTGGTAGGTCTCTGGGATGGCAAGGCCGTGCTCCAGCGCTGGCGGATCTCAACCGACCGCGAGCGCACGGCAGACGAGAGTCGATTACTTCTTCGAGCCATGCTCGCCGAGCATCAAGTTGTCGCCGATGGAGGCGCCCTTTCGAGCGTCGTCCCACCACGCACGATCGCGTGGAAGGAGGCGATTTCGGCAGTGGTCGATGGCCCGGTCGTCGTGGTCGGCCCGGGGGTCAAAACAGGGTTATCACTTCAGGTCGACAACCCCCGTGAAGTGGGTGCCGACCGCGTGGTCAATGCGATCGGAGCCACCTCCCTTTTGGGCGCTCCCGTTGTGGTCGTTGACTTCGGTACGGCTACCACCGTCGACTTGGTTGGCCCGGATGGCTCCTATCGAGGCGGAGCTATCGCTCCCGGTCTGGAGGTCTCGGCCGACGCTCTGGTCACGCACACTGCCGCCCTGCGGCGAGTCGAGTTGGTACTCCCCCGGAGTCCCGTGGGCCGTTCGACCGTGGAGGCCATCCAGAGTGGCCTCATCTATGGCTACGCCGGTCTGGTGGATGGACTCGTCACGCGGTTCCTCGGTGTCCTGGGTTCGGCATGCCCGGTCGTAGCCACAGGAGGTCTGGCAGAGGTCCTGCGGGAACACATAGTCACCATCACCCACCTGGAGCTCGATCTCACTTTGTTGGGGCTGGCAGTGGTCTACGAGAGGAATCAGCCGGAGCGGGCGGGAACGGGTTCCTAACCTGCGGCGGGTGCCTCCCCCCTCTCTCCCTTACAGGTTTGACCGCACCGCCCTGGCCGCCCAACTCCACGAGCGCTTTGGCGAGCTGACGCCGGGGGCGCAAACCGGCGAGATCGTGGCGATCGCTGGCCGGGTCCTCTTGCTGCGCTCCTTCGGGAAGCTGGCCTTCGCCACTATTCGGGACAACTCGGGGCGGATCCAGGTGATGGCTGAGCTCGGGGAAATGGGCGAGGAGGGGTTTCGCTCATTCGAGGCCCTGGACCTGGGTGACTGGATCGGTGGTTCGGGCGAGGTGGTCACCACCAAGAAGGGCGAGCTAACAGTTCGCCTGGAATCGTTCCAGCTCCTGGCCAAATCGATCCGTCCCCTGCCCGACAAATGGCACGGCATCTCCGACGTCGAAGGGCGGTCACGACAGCGGTACCTGGATCTGATCGTCAATGAAGAGTCACAACGAGTAGCTCGGGCCCGGACCGAGGTACTGGCCGAGTTGCGGCGCCAGTTCCAGGGGAGGGGCTACCTCGAGGTGGAGACGCCGGTGCTCCTCACCCAGGCGACCGGTGCCGTGGCCCGGCCGTTTGTCACCCATCACCACGCCCTGGATCTGGAAATGCAACTCCGCATCGCCACCGAACTCTACTTAAAGCGATTGATTGTCGGAGGGATGGAGCGGGTGTTCGAGATTGGTCGTATCTTTCGCAACGAAGGACTCGACGCCACCCACAACCCTGAGTTCACCATGCTCGAGTCGTACGAAGCTTTGGCCGACTACCACGACATTATGAGGCTGGTCGAGGAGGTGTTTTCCGGCTGTGCTGTGGCTGTGTGCGGTTCCACCCGGCTGACTTACAAAGGCAACGAACTGGACTTGACCCCACCCTTTCGACGAGAACGGTTTATGGATTTGGTCGAGAAAGCGGTGGGAGAGCCGATCGGTTTCGACCGACCGATCGAGGATCTGCGAGGGATCGCGGGTCGAAACGGCATCGAGGCCATGCCGTCATGGGGTCATGGTCGGATCGCGGCCGAACTTTATGAAGTGCTGGTAGAGGACTCCCTTTGGGAGCCCACCTTTGTGCTCGACCATCCCAAAGAGATCTCACCCCTGGCGAGGGAGCATCGTCAGGATCCCAACCTGACCGAGCGGTTCGAGCTCGTTATCGCCGGCTCCGAGTACGCCAATGCCTTTTCCGAGTTGAACGATCCGGTCGACCAAAGGGCCCGCTTCGAGCAGCAAGCACGGGCTCGGGAATCCGGTGACGAAGAGGCCCACCCCATCGACGAAGACTTCATCCGTGCCCTCGAATACGGGATGCCTCCGACCGGTGGCCTCGGGATCGGCGTCGATCGGCTGGTGATGCTTCTCACAGATACGCACCACATCCGGGATGTGATCCTGTTTCCCACCATGAGACCTCAATGACCCTTGCTACGCAGGAAGGGTTATTCAGCGAAGCGGTGGAGGTCGGGGGTGGCTTCCAGCGATGCGTTGAGCGCGTCTTGGAGATAGTCCGTCGGCTGATAGCTGCCGGTCTCCACCGCCACCACCAGCCCAAAGCGGATGTCAGATGTCAGGTCGGGGTTGGCAATCGATTGTCGCAAGGCGATTCTCATCCGCGACACCACGGCAGTGGCACCGTGGCGGTGGAACTCCCTGAGGACCAGCACAAAAGTGGACTCGTCGAGTTTGCCGATGTCGTCCACTGCCCTCCCCGTGTCGGCGAGGGCGTTGGCGACGCGGGTGATCACGTTAGGAACCCCGGCCGAGTCGACCTCGGCTAACCGGGGTAGTCGTATCACCATGACCCCGAAGGGCTCGCGGCGCCGATCCCACCAAAGGGATGCCCTCTTGATCGCCTCGAGCAGCCCATTTCTATTGAGAAGACCGCTGTCCACGTCGACGGATAGAAAAGAGTCGACCACGGCCTTGAGCCGACGAATCTCTTCGTCGCGCTCGGCCAACTGCCGGCGATAGCTGTCGATCTCGCTGGTCGGATCCACGTTTGACCTGTCTGTGCGGGTTGCGTCAAACCCGGCGCTCTGCCTCGACTCGCTCAACAAGATACCGACCCAGTCCTTGCAAAACAGGCAATGCCGGTCGGTGGGGGAGCGATCGGAGACGCTGCTGTGCTGTCGTGACCCGCCCCAGAGCGGTGTCGAGGGCGCGATCTACCCAACCTCCGTCGCGGAGCAAGGCGATGGCCTCGTTGACGGTCTCCTCGGGATAAGGCCGCGGGCGCCCGAGGAGGCTCTTGAGACGGTCCGACTCCTGTAGAGCCGCCAAAACGGCTAGCGTGAAGGTGCCTTCTCTTATGTCAGAACCGGCGGGTTTGCCAAGGCTGTCCTCGGTTCCCACCAGGTCAAGGGCATCGTCGGCCATTTGGAACACCATGCCGAGTTCGAACGCCCAGTCGGTGAGCGCATCCACCACTTCATTGGTGGCGCCTGCGGCCATCGCCCCGAGCCGGGCGGAGGTGCGAATCAGAGAGGCCGTCTTGCCGGCAATCACCTTCTCGTATTCGGCGATCGAGTGGTCGAGCGAGTCGACTAGCTGCATCTCGCGGGTCTGGCCTTCCACCAGTTCGGCATAGGTCACGGCCAGGAGGCGGACAGACTCCTGAGACAAGAATGTGGCAGCTACTTCCGAGGCCCGGGCCATCAAGAAGTCACCGGCGAGAATGGCAACGGTATTTGACCAGTTGGCGTTCACCGACGGTGCACCTCTGCGGGTATCGGCCTCGTCGATGACGTCGTCGTGATAGAGGCTGCCCACGTGGATCAACTCGACTGCCACCGCCGCTTCCACCGGCCGGCGGTCTTCGATCGCCGTCTCGTCGCCAAATTCGGCCGCCAGCAGGGCCAGCAGCGGGCGAAATCTCTTTCCTCCCGCCACCAGCAGGTGTTGGGCGATCTTGGTCAGGTACGGATCATCGGAGGCGGCGGCCTCCAGCAGCCGTCCTTCCACCGTTTCGAGACGGTCCCAAATGTAAGGCAGCGGGACCAGGTCGCGTAAATCATTCATCTGTGTAAATCGGTCATCAGGGAATCGAGAATCGTACCGATACGAATGGTGCGTGGGGCCGGGTTGACAGCCCGTGGGTTGGTCGTACCCGGCGGTATACTCGTGGTTGCCCTGCCAGGGTCACAAGGAGACGGTTAGGTGTTTGAGCGATTTACCGATAGAGCAAGGCGGGTGGTGGTCCTCGCCCAGGAAGAAGCTCGCGGGCTCAATCACAGCTACATCGGCACCGAGCACATCCTCCTCGGTCTTCTCAACGAGGGTGAAGGCATCGCCGCCCGCGCCCTCGAAGGCATGGGCATCAACCTTCAAAACGTCCGCGACCAGGTGGTGGAGATAATCGGCCAGGGGGCGCAGGCGCCGCAAGGCCATATTCCTTTCACCCCCCGGGCGAAGAAGGTCCTCGAGCTCTCGCTACGAGAAGCCCTCCAACTCGGTCACAACTACATCGGCACAGAGCACATCCTCCTTGGCCTCATCCGAGAGGGTGAAGGGGTGGCGGCTCAGGTCCTGCAAAAGCTCGGCGCAGAGCTTGTCAAGGTCCGCAACTCCGTCAACCAGCTCTTGAGTGGCCCTGGTGGGGCAGAAGAACAATCGCCGGCCAGTGGGTCGTCCGGCCGTGAGTCGGCCCCATCGGGGTCGACCGTCCTCGACCAGTTTGGGCGCAACCTCACCCAGATGGCTCGTGAACGCAAGCTCGACCCGGTCATCGGGCGCACCCGTGAAATTGAACGGGTTATGCAGATCCTGTCCCGCCGCACCAAGAACAATCCAGTGCTGATAGGCGAACCCGGGGTGGGGAAGACGGCCATCGTCGAGGGTCTCGCCCAACGCATCGTTGCCAACGATGTCCCTGAGACCCTCACCAATCGCCAGCTTTACACCCTCGACCTCGGCGCACTGGTGGCAGGATCGCGTTACCGCGGAGACTTCGAGGAGCGTCTCAAAAAGGTCCTGAAGGAGATCCGTACTCGGGGCGACATCATCCTTTTCATCGACGAGATCCATACCCTGGTCGGCGCCGGGGCCGCCGAAGGTGCCATCGACGCCGCCTCCATCCTCAAGCCGATGCTCGCTCGCGGCGAGCTGCAGACCATCGGTGCCACCACTCTCGAGGAGTATCGCAAGTACCTCGAAAAGGACTCGGCTCTCGAGCGCCGATTCCAACCAGTCCAAGTCGATGAGCCATCGGTCACCGACACCATCTCGATCCTGATGGGTCTCAAAGATCGTTATGAAGTCCATCACTCGGTTCGGTTCACCGATCAGGCGATAGTGTCGGCGGCCAACCTGGCCGATCGTTACATCTCCGATCGCCATCTCCCCGACAAGGCGATCGACCTCATCGACGAGGCCGGGTCCCGCATGCGGATCTACCGGTCGTCGCGTGATCCCGACCTGGCCGATCTCGACAAGCGCATGAGCGATATACGTCGCCAAAAGAGCGAAGCGGTGACCGCCCAGCAGTTCGAGCGGGCCGCTCAGCTCCGCGATCAGGAGCGCGGGCTTCTCACCGATCGGATGGAGCGCGAAACGGCAATCAAGGCCTCCGGTGGCGAATCCGGTTGGGTGATCGATGAAGAAGAGATCGCCGAAGTTCTCGCTCAGTGGACCGGCATCCCCGTCCATCGACTAACCGAAGAGGAAACGGCTCGTCTCGTCCACATGGAATCTGAGCTGCATCTCCGCATCGTTGGCCAGCACGATGCCATCGTCGCCGTCTCCAAGGCGATACGGCGAACCCGGGCGGGCCTCAAAGACCCGAAGCGACCCTCGGGTTCGTTCATCTTTCTAGGTCCCTCCGGCGTGGGTAAGACTGAAACGGCCAAGGCCCTGGCCGCGTTCTTGTTCGGCAACGAAGACGCCCTTATCCAGCTCGACATGTCCGAGTACATGGAAAAACACACCGTCAGCCGACTGGTGGGATCACCTCCGGGCTACGTCGGCTACGACGAGGGTGGCCAGCTGACCGAGGCCGTACGCCGCAAACCATTCTCGGTGGTTCTCTTCGACGAGATCGAAAAGGCCCATCCCGACGTGTTCAACACCCTGCTCCAGATTCTCGAGGACGGACGACTCACCGATGCCCAGGGGAGGACAGTCGACTTCAAAAACACCGTCATCATCATGACCTCAAACCTTGGTACCCGCGATCTCCGCAAGAAGTCGGTCGGCTTCCACTCCGATGGCGACGATGTCACGTACAACGCTATGAAGGAGAAGGTCACCGAAGAGCTGAAGAAGCACTTCCGGCCCGAGTTCATCAACCGCCTCGATGAGATCATCGTTTTCCACGAGCTCACCCTCGATGAGATCAAACTCATCGTCGACCTCATGCTGGTTCGGGTTCGCCAGCAGCTCGCTTCCCAAAGCCTCGACCTGGTTCTCACCGACGACGCCACCGCGTTCTTAGGCACCAAGGGCTACGACCGCGAGATGGGGGCCCGACCCCTGCGACGCGCCATCCAGCGGCTGCTCGAAGATCCATTGTCGGAGCGCGTGTTGCTGGGTAAGTTCAAGGCCGGGTCGACCATCCTGGTCACGGTTGAGGAAGGTGCCGAGGACTTGACTTTCGAGGCCGTCGAACCAGTTCCAGCTACGACCCCGGTCGCCATGGCCGGTCAGGAATAGGCCTCAATAGGCCATCGTCACAGTGCGGTGGTGCTCACCCATCACCGCCGCCTCCGGTCCCAGGACCGCGTCATGCCACAGCGCGTAGTCAAGGGCCGGGGTCGATACGGGGTTTCCGAGCCGGTTGAGATCGGACCGGAGTTGGTCGGCCGCGTAGACGGTCGACCATCGGATGGCCAGCTCCCAATGGGATCCGGCGGGAATCAGTCGGCGACCATCGACAGCGTCGCTCAATTCGGACTCATAGCGGAGGATGCCGTGATGGCGGAGGACGCGTGGAAGCATGTAGTCGGGATAGACGGGGAAAGTCTCCAAGCGGCTGATCGGTCGCTCGGACCGGGAATTGATCATGGCCACACAGAGATGAGCAAGCTTGTTGAATAAGAGCCTCCCTGCGAGCGTGTCGGCTTCGTCGCGATAGCCGGGAACGGTATCGACGAGCAACTCGACTATTCGGGGACCATCCCATTCGGCGGCCTGGATGATTCCCAAAGCCCCCCCACCCCAATGCTCGGTAAACGCCATGGCCACCCCGCGCAGGATCGCTACTCGTTGGTCGACCATCTGCAAAGTCCCGCGCCCGGCGAAGAAACGTTGGGCTTGGGCCGAATCGAAGCGCATAAACTCCTCCATGCGCACGCTGGGATGGCGGGCGAAGCATGCGAAGAGCCCCGGGGCGTCGTCGAGCCAGACTCCCTCAAACTCGGTCTCCCACACCTGCTCACCAGCCGGGGGCCAGAGACAGGCGATCACCGAACACCCAAGTGCGCAGAAGTCATACCAAGGTTCGCCATGGGAGGTCGGTAGGCCCCGATAATCGAAAGCAGGAGGTGGAAAGGACCGCTTTTTCCATCTCTCGGCGAGCTGGATGCTTGCGACCGGATCGAGGTAAACACCCCACTCTGGGGGTGGGGGCGAAAGCCGGATCAATGACACGATCACCATTATGAATACTGTCCGACGAGGACCTGCCCTGGGCCGAGCTGGGCCGTGGCCCACTCGTTACACTGCCGCCCGGACACAAACCTCCCACAGAGGCTTGGGCCCTTTCCTGACATCAACGAGAGAGGAAGCAACGTGTTCGAGAGACGCAGATCGTTTCTGCCGGTCTTCGTGGCCGTTCTCGCCTTGACGTTCGGCGCGTGTGCCGGTGATACCGGTGACGGTGGCGACGGCGGCGACGGCGAGGTGGCAGCAGACGTCGGCCTTGTATTTGATATCGGCGGACGGGGCGACCAGTCATTCAACGACTCGGCCGCGGCCGGACTTGACCGCGCCGAGACCGAGCTGAACGTCGCCACCACTGAGGCTTCGCCCAACGACGACGGCTCCAACCGTCTGGAGTTGCTGAATCTGGCGGCCACTACGAACGACATCGTCATTGCGGTTGGTTTTCTGTTCGAGCCTGACACTGTGACCGCAGGCAGAGAGAATCCCGAGACCCATTTCGCGGTAGTCGACTCGGCCATGCTCGACTTCGTTCAGGTTCCCCCGGTTCCCTACCAGGAGAACATCGCAGGGTTGGTCTTCGCCGAGCATCAAGGATCGTTTCTGGTCGGCGCAGCCGCCGCCCTCAAGTCAGAGGCTGGCGTCATCGGATTCATCGGTGGAGTCAGTGGAGTGGGCGGACTGATCGAGCGCTTTGAGGCTGGCTTTATCGCCGGCGCTCACGCTGTCGACCCCGACATCGTGATCGTTTCCCAGTACATCACTGCTGCTCCCGACTTCGACGGCTTTAATGCCCCCGACCGGGCCAAGGACATAGCCCTGGCCATGTATCAGGACAACGGCGCCGACATCGTGTACCACGCAGCCGGTGGTTCCGGCGCTGGCCTCTTCGAAGCGGCCCGCGATCACAGCGACGCCACGGGCACCAAAGTGTGGGCGATCGGTGTTGACTCTGACCAATACAACACCGCTGACGAGGGCGTGCGGGACTACATCCTCACGTCCATGCTCAAGCGAGTGGATGTGGCGGTGTACCAGATCATCGAGGCTCACCTCAACGACACCTTCACGGCCGGGCCCACCACTTACGACCTCTCGGTCGACGGCGTGGGCTACTCGACCACCGGAGGCTTCGTGAACGACATCAGCTCCCAATTGGAGGACTTCAAGTCTCAGATAGTCAGTGGCGCCATCGAAGTGCCTACCGACCCTGCCGTCGCGATGGGCGGTTGAGCCGGTTCAGAGTCACCATCTAACCCAACGAGCGGGACCGGCCGGTCCCGCTTCTTGGTAGCGAACCGGAGGAGGAGTTGGCGCTCGCGATCGAGTTGATCGATATAACCAAGCGGTTTCCTGGTGTTGTCGCCAACGACCACGTCGAGCTCAAAGTCGAAGAGGGTGAGATTCACGCCGTATGCGGCGAGAACGGCGCCGGCAAATCGACTCTCATGAAGATCCTCTACGGGATGCTCCAAGCGGACGATGGGACCATGAAGGTGTTCGGGCAAGAAGTGCGGTTCACCTCGCCCACTGAAGCCATCAGTGCGGGAATCGGGATGGTCCACCAGCACTTCATGCTGGCCGACCAGCTCACTGTTTTGGAGAACGTCATTCTGGGGGCGGAGCCGGTGCATGCCCTTGGCCTGGTCGACTTCGATGAGGCGAAATCACATCTCAAGAAGGTGGCCGAGGCCTACGGCCTCTATATCGATCCCGACGATCTCGTTGAGGAGCTCGAGGTGGGGGAGCGGCAAAGAGTCGAGATCATCAAGGTGCTATATCGCGGCGCCAAAATCCTGATACTCGATGAGCCGACCGCGGTGCTTGTCCCCCAGGAGGTCGAAGAGCTCTTCCGCAACATGCGTGACCTCAAGAAAGATGGGGCGACGATCCTTTTCATCGATCACAAGCTCGATGAAGTCCTCGCCATCGCCGACACCATCACCGTGCTGCGTCAGGGTCGAACGGTTTCCACGGTCAAGCCCGACCAGGTCACCGCTCACGATCTGGCCGAGTTAATGGTCGGCTCCGAACTGCCAACACCCGCAACCACCGAATCGACCGTGCGCGACGAGGTGGCCCTGGAAGTGTCAGGTCTCACAGTCATTGATGAAGACGAGAGAGTCATTGTCGATGATGTGTCCTTCCGGGTGCGGCGGGGGGAAGTGCTCGGGATTGCTGGTGTGGAGGGCAATGGCCAGTCCGAATTGATCGAAGCCATTATCGGAATCTCCCCTGCGGCCCGCGGGAATATCACTCTCAGTGGGACCGACATCACCAGGGCGACAGTTCGCCATCGCCGTGAACAGGGTATTGGGTACATACCTCAGGATCGTCAGCGGGAGGGATTGCTCCTGCCCGCACCACTGTGGGAGAACGCCGCTCTCGGACATCAAACCCGGGCGCCGTTCTCCCGGGGGATCTGGATTGACCGCCACGGTGCCCGAGCCCGCACAGCCAATATCAAAGAGGAGTTCGATGTGCGAGCTCCCGATGTCGATGTTCCTGCCCACGCGCTGTCTGGCGGCAACCAGCAGAAATTGATCGTCGGGCGCGAAATGATGGCGGAGCCCTCGGTGTTACTGGCGGCCCATCCGACCCGGGGAATCGATGTCGGAGCTCAGGCTGCCGTATGGGAGGACATCAAGGCCGCTCGCCGGGCTGGCCTGGCTACGGTGCTCATCTCGGCGGATCTCGATGAGCTGATCGGTCTCTCCGACACAATCGTCGTGATGTTGCGGGGTCGGATCGTCGCCACCCTTGACCCGGCCACAGTGACGCCACGAGATCTCGGCGCCTTCATGACGGGCGCCAAATCGGCAGGCGCGGCGTGAAAGCCATTCCCCTATGGAAACGAACGGCTCTCGTCCTGACCGCACCTGTGGCGGCCTTGATCTTCTCCGTTCTCATGTCCTCGATCGTGCTCGTCCTCTCGGGGAGCAGCCCGCTGCGGGCCTACGCCGACATGTTCCAGCATGCCAGCCGGCTGGAGACCATGATCGACATCCTCAACCGGGCCACCCCGCTCTATATAGCCGGGGTTGCCGCGGCTATCGGCTTTCGGATGAACCTCTTCAACATCGGGGTTGAGGGCCAGTACCTTCTCGCCGCCATCGTCGCCGCGCATCTGGGTGCCATGGTGACGCTGACCCCGGTGCTGCATGTGACGTTCATCATGTTGATCGCGGTGGCGGTTGGAGCCGCCTATTCCGGCTTCGCCGGAATCCTCAAAGTAACCCGCGGGGTGAACGAGGTCATTTCCACCATCATGCTCAATGCCATCGCCATCTCGGGCCTGGTGGCCTATCTGGTGCGCCTCTGGCAGGCTGGGGGCGCCATCGATCCCGGTTCGGCGCAGCGAGTCGGGACCACCCCGATCCCCGCATCAGGCCTGCTGCCGGACCTGAATGCGATCGTCGAGACCTTCACCCGCGAATTGCGGCAAGGCAAGACCCTTACTGGCGTCTTGGTGGTGGCGATCGTCGTTGGACTCGGGTACCACGTTTTGGTCAACCGCACCAGATTCGGATTCGATCTCCGGGCCAGCGGTATCAATCCCTTTGCAGCCAGTGTGGGTGGGGTGCCTCCCAAGCGGATGGTGGTAGCCGCCATGGCCCTCTCGGGAGCTGTTGCCGGGCTGGTGGGCCTTACCGAGATCATGCTGACTGGATACTTCCCCGCCAACCCCATCCGGGGTCTCGGGTTTACGGGGATCGCGGTTGCCTTGCTCGGACGCAACCATCCGGTGGGGATCGTGTTCGCAGCTCTGATCTTCGGCTTCCTCGACGTATCTTCGGGCGTCCTCCAATTCACCGGAGCCGCCTCGCGAGAGATCGTCGTGATCATGCAGGGCGTCATCATCCTCGCCGCGGTGGTCGCCTACGAGATCGCTCGGCGCGCCCGTGAGAAGGAAGAAGCCCGCGCCGCCGCCGAGGCGATGGTGAGCGCATGAAGCGCTTAGCCGAACTCCCGGGCTGGCTGCGATGGGGGCTGTACGCGGCAGTCGGGGTGCTGTTGCTCACGATCGTCCAGAACCTGGGTGGCACCGATCGCCTCACTTCGGTCACCTCATCGCAATCGATGCTGCGATGGGCGATCCCTATTCTCCTTGCCGGACTGGGGGGTCTGTTCTCGGAGCGGGCGGGTGTGGTCAACATTGGTCTCGAGGGAATGATGATCCTCGGCACCTGGTTTGGAGCCTGGGGTGGGATCACCTACGGGGCCTGGTGGGGGATTGTGGCGGGGATCATTGGGGGCGCTCTCGGCGGCCTCCTTCATGCCTTGGCGACGGTCACCTTCGGGGTGGATCACATCATCTCGGGCGTGGCCGTCAACATCCTCGCCCCTGGTATCACCAGATTTCTGTCTTCTGAGATCCTCACAACGATCCCAGGGGGATCGATCACGCAGTCGCCCCGGGTCCCGGGCGTCGGCAGCGCCACCGTGCCTCTTCTGGCCGGCGGCACCATCGGCAACTGGACGACTCCTGACTTGTTCGGCTGGCTGGGGACCAAGGGGTGGTTCTTCGTCTCGGATGTCGCCAGCATCCTCAAGGGGGTCATGACCCGCATTTCGTGGGTGACGGTCATAGCTCTCATGCTGGTTCCTTTCACGGCCTGGCTGCTCTGGAGGACCCGATTTGGCTTGAGATTGCGAATCTGCGGCGAACGACCCGAGGCCGGTGAGGCCCAGGGGATCGACGTGTATCGGTATAAGTACATCGGCGTGATTATCAGCGGCGCCCTGGCAGGGTTGGCGGGAGCCTTCATCGCCAGTCCCGAGCTGTCGGGGATCTACCTGGAGGGGCAGACCACCGGTCGGGGCTTCATCGGGTTGGCTGCGCTGATTTTCGGCAATTGGCGACCAGTCGGTGTACTTGGTGGTGCTCTCTTGTTCGGATATCCATTCGGAATCGGGCTCCGCGACCTGGATGGTTCTGCCTCACATGCCTTGATCCTCGTCAACGCCATCGGTCTGGCTGCGGTCGCTTTTTGGGCAGTTCGACGAAGCCGCCGGACCGATACCGTTCTGGCTGTGACCCTCAGTGCGGGCTTCGCGTTTTGGTATCTGACCACTGATGTGGTTCCTGACGTTTGGATCAATGTGCTGCCATACGTGATCGTCTTGCTGGTTCTCATCTTCTTTGCCCAACGTCTGCGACCGCCGGCGGCCGATGGTCTTCCGTATCGCAAGGGTCAGACCTGACGGCCCACCCTGCGCCGGTGGTGTTCGACCCTTACTCGGACGAGTTTCAAGAAGACCCTTATCCCACCTACTTGCGGCTGCGGGCAGAAACTCCGGTTTTCTACGACGACGACTGGGAGTTGACCTTCTTCACTCGACACGCCGACGTGGCCGGCATCCTGAAGGATCGGAGGTTTGGCCGCCAGGTGACCAATGCCGTTCCGCCCGAGGAGATCGACCGCGACCTCTTCGATCGCACCCATCCACCGCATCTACAGAATTGGACCCGGCTGATCAGAGGTTCCTTCATCGATCTGGAACCTCCCCAGCACACCCGCATCAGGAGGCTGGTCCAGGGGGCGTTCACCAAACGATCGGCGGAGAGCTATCGACCGCAGATCGAGGCGGTGGCCAGCGGGCTGATGGATATAGCCGTGGAGTCGGGTCGGCTGGAAGCGATTGCCGGCTATGCCACTCCGATCCCACTGGCCATGATCGGTTCGATGCTGGGAGTTCGGTCTGAGGATCATCACCGGCTGGTGGCCTGGTCACATGCCATCGTCCGTGTCTTTGACAAACAGTGCACTCCCTCAGAGGCCCTGGCGGCCGAACAAGCGGTCACCGAGTTCGCCAACTACCTCACGGAGCACTTCTCGTTCCGGCGCCTGCATCCCGGCGACGAGCTGATCGACGCTTTGATTGCCGCCCGCTACGAAGGTGACCGTCTCACTCAACAGGAATTGGTGGCCACCTGCATCCTGGTTCTGAACGCCGGGCATGAGGCCACCGTCCACGCTATCGGCAACAGCCTGGTGGCGTTGGCCAAGAGTCCGGAGCAGTTGCGCTGGATCGGCGAGCACCCTGAGGCGATCGCGGGTGCCGTGGACGAACTCCTTCGATTCGACTCACCGCTGCAGATGTTCGAACGATGGGTCCTGGAGGACCTCACCTGGGGAGGAGGAGCTGACGGCACCCGGCTGCGCCGGGGTACGAAGGTAGGCCTGCTTTTTGGCTCTGCCAACCGTGATGAGCGCGTCTCTGCTGATCCAGACATCCTGGATCTATCCCGGCGCGAGAATCCGCACGTGTCTTTTGGCGGCGGGATTCACTACTGCGTGGGCGCTCCCTTGGCCAAGATCGAAATGGAGGTGGCGCTGTCCGAGTTTGCCCGTCGCGTGCAGGACTTCTCCATCCCCAATACGGTTGAACGGGTGCCGTCCCTGGTTTTCCGGGGGGTGACGGCCCTCCCAATGGAGATCAACCCGAAGGTGCCGTAGTGGTCGTCTCGTTGGGAGCACTGGTGTCGAGGGCTGGATAACCGATGATGGTTATCTCGCTGATCGCCAGTTCGTCAAACGGCTCGAAATCGTTGACCACCTCGGCCGGATATGCGCTGGTGACGGTGATCCTGACCCAATTCGCTCGAATCGCCGCAAAGTTGAATTGGTGTGGCGCCGGTCCTGGCTCGTCCTGTAGCTCCTGGGGGTGAGGGACAGGGTTACCTTCTGCTTCGATCCTGAGCCCTTTGGCCCGATAGTTGCGGCGGAAGCGATCCAGATCGGCGATGTTGGTCCAATCGATGCGCTGCACCACCATGGGCTGGGCAAACTCAAGATAGATCTCGAAGGTTTGGGCATTGGCAGGGAGTTCGTTCCAGTTGATTTGAAACTCGTCGTCAGTGCCATCGATGAGGTTGCTGCATCCAAAGGCACCTTCCAACCCGGCTGGAGTACAGATCGCCTCGAGAATTTCGATCGCCCCGGGCACTGGTACCGCACCGTTGCTGGTTGTCGTGACATCGCCAGTCACTGTGGTGGTGGTGGCCGGGTCGTCGTCGCTGAAGAGATTGATGAGAAGGGCCGCCAAAACCACCACTCCAAGCAGGCCCGACAAGGCGACCACGGCGCGTACCCCTGCTGTGGCCTGGACCGCCGGGCGCGGAGCCGCCGGCAGCGGACCTTGCCGTAAACGTGCTCCACACTCCTCGCAATGACGGTTGTTGGGGGGATTGGTGGCACCGCACGAAGGGCAAATCAGAGGGTCGCCAGTCCTGGTGAGTGTTGGGATCGGTCGATCCTCCAGGTCAAACTCCTCAAATTCATCGCTCTTGCGGGCGCGTTCGGTGGTCAAAGGGTCGATCCAACTCCCACAAGTAGGGCAGAACTCCTCGTCGACCACGGTGGCGCCGCAATTGGTGCAGACATGTCGTGCCATCCGGGCCGTTATTGTGCCACGACGATGAACTTTGCGGCGATCAAGGCCGCCGAACAGTGGTCCTTGGGGTCGGTGGCCTTGGCGCTGTTGGTGGTCGTGCTGACTATCCTGTGGTTTCTACGTAATGGGCGCCGGCATTGACTTGGCGGCAACCGTCTTCGACACCTGTGTTTTCGTCCCAGGCGATCAATACATTGACAGTGTGAGTTACCGCTGCTCGGCCTGTGGCTATCGGACTGTCAAGTGGATGGGTTTTTGTCCCCAATGCCGTGCTGATGAGGCCCTGGTTGAGTCTGATGAACGTTCGCCAGGGCTGATCCCCGAGCCAGTAGCCCTCACCAAGGTCGGCGATGGAGCCGATTTGAGAAAACTGACAGGGCTGGGTGAACTTGACAGGGTTCTCGGTGGTGGCCTGGTAGCCGGTTCCACGATTCTGATCGGGGGGGAGCCTGGCGTTGGCAAATCGACCCTGCTTCTGCAGGTGGCGGGAGCCCTGGCGGCCGGTGGCGGGAGGGTGCTGATCGGCACAGCCGAGGAGTCCGCACAACAGCTCGGTATGAGGGCCGAACGCCTGGGCGTGCGCCACGACGACGTGTTGGTCCTGGCCGAAGATGACCTCGATTACATCCTGGCCGCAGCCGTGAAAATACGCCCCGATCTACTGGTGATCGACTCGATCCAGACCGTTCGTCTTTCCACCGCCGATGGCGCAGCCGGTGGTCCCACGCAGGTGCGTGAGGGTGCGGCCCGGCTCCTGAGGTTCGCCAAAGAGCACCAGGTGGCGACCGTGCTGGTCGGTCATGTCACTAAAGACGGCCTGATCGCCGGACCCAAACTCGTTGAGCACATGGTTGACGTGGTGTTGTCTCTCGAGGGCGATCCTGATCACGGTCTACGAGCACTTCGGTCTCTAAAGAACCGTTTCGGTGCTACCCATGTCGTGGGTATGTTCGACATGCGGGGCAATGGTCTGGCCGAGGTGAAGGACCCCTCCCGTGTCTTCCTGGCCGGTTGGCAGAACAACGTCGCCGGCACGGTCGTGTTTCCGGCGGTTGAAGGCCGCCGGTCGATTCTGGTCGAGGTCCAGGCGCTGGCCGTCAACAGCCCACTCCCACAGCCCCGCCGCTCGGTGCGGGGAGTGGAGCCGAGCCGGATCCATCAGATGCTGGCAGTGCTGCACCGTCACGCAGGTATGAAGACCGACAATCTGGACATCTACGTCAACGTTGTCGGTGGTTGGCGCATCGAAGAGCCGGCCTCTGACCTGGCGGTGGCGCTGGCCCTGGCTTCGTCGATCACCGGCGAGCCGCTCGGATCGACGGCTGCCTGGGGGGAGGTTGGCCTCGCTGGCGAGATCCGTCCGGTGCCCTTCGACCTACGGCGTCGGGAGGAGGTCGAACGGGTAGGCATCGAGCGCCTCGTCACGGCTTCCAAAGATGGGAATCGCGACCTGGCGACTGCGCTCCTACGTCTTGGTATGAGGTGATAGCCTCGCCAGGAACGTGCCTGCTGCTGACTCCAGTCTGCTCGACCTGCTTGCCCGGGTCGCTCCAGGGACTCCTTTGCGCAAGGCCATCGAAAGGATTATTCAGCAGGAAAGCGGCGCTCTTCTGGTGCTGGGCTACGACCCAGCTGTTGAGGCGATCAGCTCGGGCGGTTTCCGGCTCGAGCTGGTGACTTTCAGCGCTCCCCGGTTGGCCGAGCTTGCCAAGATGGATGGGGGGATCGTGGTGGACGACGAGTGGGAGCGGATCCTTGCTGCCAACGTCCACTTCCTTCCCGACTCCGACATACCAACCGAGGAAACCGGATCCCGGCATCGCACAGCGGAGAGACTTGCTGTTCAGACCGGCAAGCCGGTAGTGGCGATCAGCGAAGGCCGCCATCTCGCCACTCTCTTCCACGATGGTCACAAGATCGAACTGGGACGTCCAAATGTGCTGGCGGCACGGGCCAACCAGGACCTGCAAACCCTGGAAAGAGTCCGTCGCCGTTTGGATGCGGCCGACGAGCGGCTCACCAACCTCGAGGTAATCGGTCTCGCCACGTATCGCGCCGTTGTCAGCGTCATCCAGCAGGGTGAGCTGGTTAGGCGGATCGGGCGGCAAATCGAACACCAGACGGTGACTCTGGGGGGCGAGGCCAGGCTCATCCGTGTGCAGCTCTCTGAGCTGATGCGTGGCGTGGAGAACCTGCTCACGGCGACCATGGCTGACTACTCGCGGCGGAACGCCGTTCAGGAGTCCGAGAGCCTGGAAGCCCTGGCCCAGGTAGAGGATCACGACCTGGACGACATGGCCATGGTGGCCAAGGTGGTTGGATTCCCTGACCTCGACGACACGGCCCAACCCCTCGGCGTCAGGATCCTATCCAGGGTCGGACGGATCCCCGAGGCCGTCCGCGATGTGATCCTGATCCACTTTCCCACCTTTGAGGCGATGTTGACTGCCACCCCCGCCGAACTGGAACAGGTGGAGGGCATCGGGGCTACCCGGGCCACCCTGTTGCGGCGCCATTTCGACCGACTGCGGGCGGCGGCGGCCGCCTGGGAGCCCGACCCCGACTGACGGGTACACTGACCCGTCCTCCGATGGCCCTCAAGACCCCACCTAAGAAAAAAGCCGCGGCCAAGAAGGCCACTCAGGCCAAGTCAGCCAAGGCCAAATCAGCCAAGAAAGCTCCGGCCAAGGTGGCTCAGGCGAAGAAGGCCCAAGCGAAGACGGCCAGGGCGAAGAAGGCCGTCCAAAAAGCCGCCTCTCAAAAGGCGTCTGCAAACAAGCAGCAAGCCAACAAAGCTCCAGCGAGCAAGGCGCCGGCAGCCAAGAAGCCTTCCCTCAAACCTGCCAAGAAGGCCACTCGATCTCGGCCTGGCGCCAACAAACCGGTGGCTTCGGCAGTCAAAGCCAAACCCGTTGCCAAAGCGGGAAAGGCCCCTGGCAAGGGAGGTGCCGCCAAGGGGGCCCCGACTCCGGCCAAGAAGCCGTCGCCACCACCCGATGCCAACCGCGAGGCCGGCCCGCCTCCGGTCAAGCGGGCTCCAATCTCATCGAAGTATGGAGTCGGTGACAAGGTGGTCCATCCCCAACATGGTGCCGCCACGATTGCCAAGAGGTTGAAGCGCGAATTCGCCGGGGAGGTCCGTGATTACTTCGTGCTGGACATTGCCACCGAGTCTCTGACCGTCATGGTCCCCGTCGACAAGATCGATGCCGTGGTTCGATCAGTGATTTCGAAAACCCAGTCGCGCAACGTGCTCAACTCTCTCCGGGGGGAACCACAGGAGGCGGGTGCCAACTGGAGTCGCTGGTACAAGGTGCTCACAGAAAAGATGTACTCGGGAGACATTTTCCAGGTGGCCGAAGTCGTCCGCGACCTCACCTTCGCCCAACAGACCAAAGGAATCTCGCCTGCACTCAAACGGATGTTGTCGAGAGCTCGCATGACGTTGATCTCCGAACTTTCCTTCAGCCTGGAGGTAGATGACGAAGAAGCCACCCGGCGTCTTGACAAGGCTCTTCCTCGGATAGACGAACCGGTGCTGCCCCCGGTATGAGCGGCTACCGGGTCGGTCTGGGCCTTGATGCCCACCGATTTGGCGGCGACCCACCCCTCAAACTGGGCGGAGTGGTCGTGGACAATGTACGGGGGGTGGCGGCAACATCGGACGGTGATGTCGCCGCCCATGCCCTGGCAGATGCCCTGCTAGGGGCGGCGGGGTTGGGCGACCTGGGCGAGCACTTTCCACCCGAAGATCCGCAATGGCTTGGTGCGGACAGCATGGTCATTCTCCAGGACGTTGTGCGAATGGTGCAGTCGGCTGGCTGGCAGGTCGTCAACGCTGATCTGACGATCGTCGCTCAAGAAGTGAGGATCGCGCCGCATCGCAATGCAATCGCGCAAGCCCTTGTCGAGGTCTTGGGTGCCGAGGTGTCGGTCAAAGCCACTACGACGGATGGGATGGGATTCATCGGCCGGGCCGAGGGCCTAGCCGTCCTGGCGGTCGCCGTCGTTACCATCTGACCGCCTCATGCAGGTCCACTCGACGCTTCACCGAGCGATTGTTGAACTCGTCCCGCGTCAGCCTGGCGAGATCTCGATCTATGTGTGCGGCGCCACTGTTCAGTCTGAGCCCCATGTCGGTCACGGCCGCTATGCCGTGGTCTTCGACATGATCCGCCGCTACCTCGAGTGGCAGGGCTTTGCGGTCCATTTCGTTCGCAACATCACTGACATCGATGACAAGATCATCATCGCCGCCACCGATGCCGGGGAACCCGTGGCGGCGAGAGCGACCCGCATGACAGCCATCTTCGCGGATGCTTACGATCGGTTAGGAGTTCGGGCTCCTGACGTCGAGCCCAAAGCCACCGAACATGTCCCGGAGATGTTGAAGTTGATTGCTCGCCTAATCGATCGAGGCCTGGCGTACCCGGTTCCGGATGGCGATGTGTACTTCGCGGTCAGAGCGTTCGAGGAGTATGGCAAGCTCTCAGGACGCAAGATCGACGAGTTGCATGCGGGAGCCCGGGTCGAAGTCTCGGAGCTGAAGCACGACCCCCTCGACTTCGCGCTCTGGAAGGCGGCCAAACCTGGGGAACCCTCCTGGGACTCGCCCTGGGGACCGGGTCGGCCCGGCTGGCACATTGAGTGCTCGGCGATGGCAGCGCATTACCTCGGGGAGGCCTTTGACATCCATGGGGGTGGCGCCGATCTGATTTTCCCCCATCACGAGAACGAGATTGCGCAGTCCGAAGGGGCCACCGGCCATCCCTTTGCCAGGTACTGGCTACACAACGGGATGGTCAACCTGGGTGGCGAGAAGATGTCCAAGTCGACCGGCCGATTGATCGAGCTGACCGAAGCCATCGACCGGTTTGGCGGTATGACCCTGCGGCTCTTCTTCTTGCGGGCCCACTACCGATCACCAATCGAGTTCAGCGAGGAGCTGCTGGCGGCGGCTGGAGTGGCCTATCAGCGTCTCTTTCGATTCATGCAGCGCGCTCCACAGATGGAAGACGATTCCGATCCCGCTCTCATGGACCGTTTTGCCGCGGCCATGGACGATGACTTCTCCACGCCAGAGGCTTTGGCAGTTCTCTTCGAAGCGGTGACCGAGGCGAACCGAATCCTGGATGAAGAGGGCGAGGCTGGGCCCACGGTGGCTGCTGTCCGCGAGATGGCGGAGGTGCTGGGGATTCAGACCGATGTGCAAACCCGGCCCGAGACGGAGAAGATCGTTGACGAGCTGGTGGCGGAACGCGACCGTGCCCGAGCGGAACGAAACTTTTCCACGGCCGATCAGATTCGTGATCGATTGGCCGAGATGGGGGTCGTGGTTGAGGACACCGCAGATGGCGCCCGCTGGTTTCGGCGTTAGGGTCGAAGGCTTTAACGCGGTCAGGGCCGCGGCCCGGGCCGGGAGGGTGGTCGATCTCTGGGCCGAAGCCTCCCGTATTGGCAGCGTGGTCGACCTAATCGAGTTGGTGACGGAGAGTGGTGGCCGGGTCCACAGTGTCGGCTCCCTGTCCGACAGGGCTGAAACCGAACATCATCAAGGAGTGGTGGCTGACTGCCGGCCCCTGCCGATTGCCACTCTCGAGGCACTGGCGGGTGGGGGACGCCCGGCGTTGATGATCCTCGATCATGTGGTCGACCCTCACAACCTCGGCGCCATCGCTCGTTCCACGAAAGCTGCAGGGATGACGGGGCTGGTGACGTCGACTCGTCGAGCCGCGCCTTTTTCAGCAACTGCCTTCAAGGCGGCCGCGGGAGCCCTTGAGACCCTCCCCGTGGCCATGGTGTCATCGATTGCCGACGCCCTCGCTCGGCTGAATCAACTGGGGGTATGGACGGTGGGACTTGACACCCGTGGTGGCCAAAATCTCTTCGGATTGGAATTGCTATCCGAACCGGTGGCGATTGTGATCGGAGCCGAGGGGGCCGGACTTTCCGAGCTCGTCCGCAACCGTCTCGAGGTCATAGTCAGAATCGATCTGGCACCCGAGGTCGAGAGCCTCAATGTCTCGGTGGCAGCCGCGTTGGCGGCGTTTGAGATAAAGAGAATTAGAGACCTACAGACTGAGAGATTTAGAGATTGAGAGATTGAGGCGTGCGCCTCACGTCTCACGACTACGGCCTTCTGCCTTCCGCCTTCCGTCTAGATTTCTCTCCGATGCTGGCGTAGCTCAGTTGGTAGAGCACCCGCCTTGTAAGCGGGAGGTCGTGGGTTCGATTCCCTCCGCCAGCTCCCAAATACACGAGGTAGAAGCGACCCACCGATACCCTGGCTGGGGATGTTGGATCAGTTTTCCGGGGAAATCCTGGAACTCTCGCTACAGGGCGGCCAGGGCCTGAGATGAGCGGCAAGCACGCTGCTCCCTTCCGGATGGCTGACTTCTTCACCATCGTTGGTGGGGTAGCCGTCGTGGCCGGATTGGTGTATCTGCTGTTGTCGGCTTTGCTTGGCGGCAGTCCGCCCACAACCGCGTCGACCTCCACTACCGCTTCCACAACTACGACCTCGATTAGTACGACATCCACCACCGGACCAGCGACGCCTACCACTTCGGCTCCCACAACCTCAACGACCTTGGCAGTGAGGGTTCCCGCGGAAGTCCGGGTTCTCGTTCTCAACTCGGTTGGAGTCGACGGCCTCGCCAGCCAGGTAACGACGCAGCTAAGTGAGCTCGGTTACAACATGTTGCCCCCCGACAACTACACGCCTCTTCTCGAGGTGACTCGTGTTTGGTACGTGCCAGGTTTCGAGGCCGAGGCGTTCGTCCTCGCCGCGGAGTTTCCCGACGCTCAGCCCGAACTGAACCCTGATCTGGCAGTCGACGCCGACATAGTCGTGGTGCTGGGCGACTCGTACGGGTCCTGAGTTGTCGGCTCCCTGGAGCCATCCCACCAGCAGTTGGCCGCTGGGGACTGTGGCGATTTTGGCCGCCGCCATCGTGGCAGGCGGGGTCGGAGTGGGGTCGGCGATCCTTTCCCCGGGTCTGGCTCTGGATCTTATTTCTCTATGGCCCGGCCTGGCTCCGGCTGCGATCGCGGTCATCGTGGTCAGCATTCGCCGCGCCTGGCGGCGACGACTTGGGGCCCTCCCGCAGCTTCTAGCGCTGACCTGGCTGGCCCTGGGGGTGGCCGCTCATCTCGATGGCTGGCCTCCGCTCCCTTCCTCCGCCGCCGAATTGGCCGGTCCCGAGAGCGTTTATCAGTCGGGGTCTTTGGAGGTTCATCTCGACGGTCTCCTCGAAGTGGCCGCTGGCGAAGGAGTGCCGCTATATGAGGTCGGCTTCATCCGTTTGGGGGGTGAAGTCGGTTTGGCCGAAGCCGAAGAGGTGACCATCGAAGAGGCCATATCCGTGGCGCTCCATGATGGAGGAACCACGCCGTTTTTCCGATATGCAGGCTGGCGGGTGTCCCTTTCTTCTCAACCGATCTGGAGCCTTGATCTCGAAGGCAAAATCGGCGCCGACCTGACCGGACTCCAGATATCCGGAATGTCGGCCGGTGGCAGCGGATGGTTGCGCCTCGGTTCATTCGACACTCCCACCCCCCTCGAGATAACGAGAGGGGACTTCGAGGTGACCGTCCCCGCGGCGACGCCGGTCACGATTACCGGTGACGCCGAGGTTCCCTTGAGCTGGATGGCCGTCGACGGTGGTTATCGCGCTCCGGCCGTGGGTGATGGTCTGGTTATCACCGTGGTGGAAGGGGCGTCGGTGTTCATCATCGAGGCCTAGGTACACTGCCCCTTGATGCCCAACGAGACCTCCCTCGACCGGCTTCGGCGTTTCGCGCTGGTCATCTGGTCGATACTCGGGGCCGCTGCTCTGATCTGGGTCTTTCTCCTCGTGGCCGACAGCGTTCGCATCATCTGGATGCCGCTCGTCTTCGGAGCCGGTCTTGTATTCCTGCTCAATCCGTTTGTAAACGCGTTGGCTCGGCTGCGGATCCCGCGCATAGCCGGCACCTTCTTGGCGTTTTTCGTTTTGGCCGGACTTCTGGTTGCCACCGGGTTCTTGCTGGTGCCGCTGGTCCGTCAACAAGCGACCGAATTTGCCACCGCGCTCCCCGATCTCTACGGCACGGTGGTGAAATGGTTGGAGGACATCGGCGAAAGATTCGGGATCGAGCTTGCTCCGTTCCTCACCGTGGACAACATTGCCGCCTGGATCCAGGACCCTGCCAATCAGGCCACCATCCAGGAGGTAATCGGCAACTTCGGCTCCGGGGCCGGTCACCTCATCAGAGGGGTGGCAGAAGGACTGGCGGTACTGATCCTCGCTCCCCTCCTCGCCCTCTATATGTTGATCGACCTCCCCAGGACCAAGAGAATGGCAGCCGAGTTGACCCCCCCGGGTTATCGAGAGGAACTCGTCTTCGTTTCCCGTCAGGTGACGACAGCTCTGGGTAGCTTCGTCCGCGGCCAACTACTGGTGGCGTTCATCGTCGGGGTGGCTTCTTCAATCAGTCTCTATTTCCTCGACGTGCCGTTCTGGGCCATCATCGGGATTTTGTCGGGGGTGCTCAACCTGGTGCCGTTCGCCGGTCCCATCGTCGGCGGCGCCCTCGCTGCCCTCGTCGCTCTCCTAGATGGGTCCGTCGCCAAGGCCCTTCTGGCTGTTGTGATCTTCACCGCGATACAACAGGCCGACAATCACATCATCACCCCACTCGTGCAGCGCGCCCGAGTACAGCTATCGCCCATGGTCATCGTTCTTGCCCTGATCGTCGGTGGGGCTCTCGCCGGCTTGCTTGGGGTGCTGGTGGCCGTTCCTCTCACAGCTGCCTTCCGGATCGTGATAGGGCACCTCTGGCGGACCCGAATCTTGGGCCAGTCCTGGGCCGAGGCATCCGAGCAGATGATCGAGGTGACACCCCTACCCGACCGAATTGTCGGAATCCGTCGCCGTCAGGCAGCCGGTCAGCAGAGACTCTTCGACACGGCTGAGCATGCGGTGGTTCCCGTAGTAGTGGGCGCCGGTGATCGTTCGGAGCCGGAGGTCGAGGCCTAGGAGTTGGACCTTCCCGACGGGATTACACCCGTCCCGCTCGGCCCCGAAGGTTGCCGTCGGGTAAATTCGGGCGGTCGTGGGGCACCAGGTCAACAACCCGATCGCGCAATCACCCGCCCATTCGCGATTAAGCGCTGTCCTGGTACTTGTTTCTTTGGCAGCTATATGGCTGGCGCCGGTTCCCGGGATAGCCCAGGAAGCTGAGCAGGGTGCGCGGGTTCGGATCTTGGCGAACGATCCCGAGACCGATGAGAGGATCCCGGTCGAAGGCGTGCGGGTCCTGGTACTCGATCGCAATGAGGCGATGGTGGGAGAGGGAGTCACCGACGCTGAAGGAACCGTTGAGATCGCCGTTTCGGTTCCGAGCGTTTACCGGGTGGAAATAGACGTCACCACCATTCCCGAAGGTATTTCGCTCCAGAGTCCCGATGACATCGCCCGCGAAGTCAACGTACAGGCGGGTCGATTTGCCCAGGCCATCTTCCAACTCGCCGTGGGTGAAGGGGGCGGAGGCGGTCCGGTCGGAATTGGTATCAGCCTGAGGAGGGTGCTTCAGCTTTCTACGGAGGGGATAAAACTCGGACTCTTCTTGGCCATGGCCGCCATCGGACTCTCCCTCATTTTCGGTACCACCGGTCTGGTCAACTTTGCTCATGCCGAGCTGGTCACCTGGGGCATGCTGGTCGCCTATTTCTTCAACGTAATCGGACTCGGTGCACTCTTCGGCGAAGATGCTCCCTGGATACTGGGGGGTGGGGTCGATCTCTTCACGTCCACCCTTCTGGCCATGGTTCTCGGCGGCGCTATTGGATGGGCAGCCGACGCGGGTGTCTTCGCTCCTCTTCGCCGTCGCGGCACCGGTCTCATCGCCCAGATGGTGGTCACGATCGGGCTGGGCATCTTCATCCGATACATATTTCTATACATCTTCGACGGCACGGGACGCTTCTTCCGCAGCTATCCCGGCCAGCAGACCATCCGGCTTGGCCTGGTGGAGGTGACCCCCAAGGATCTGTTTGCGATGGCGGTAGCGGTCCTGGCGCTGGTGGGGGTCGGGATGATTCTTCAATTGACCCGGGTGGGTCGGGCGATGAGGGCGGTTTCCGACAATCGTGACCTGGCTGCTTCGTCAGGAATTGACGTGCAACGCGTTATCCGGTGGGTATGGGTAGCCGGCGCCGCCCTGGCAGCTCTGGGTGGGGTTCTTTTGGGTCAATCCGATGTCATCAGGTGGGACGTCGGCTCGAATGTTCTGTTGCTCATGTTCGCTGGTGTCACGTTGGGCGGCTTGGGGACCGCCTACGGCGCCCTGGTTGGATGTTTGCTGGTGGGGCTCGGCATCCAGCTCTCGACCCTGTTTGTCGCATCGGAATTACGCAGCGTGGGCGCCTTGCTCCTGATGGCGGTAATCCTGCTGATCCGGCCCCAAGGCATCTTGGGAAGAAAGGTGCGCATCGGGTGAACTGGAGTTCGATCTTCCAACAGGCCATCTCCCAGGCGTTTGGGCTCAACTCCATGGTCTTTGCTATGGCCACGATTGGGCTCAACGTTCACTTTGGCTACACGGGGCTGCTCAATTTCGGGCACATCGGTTTTGTGGCCATGGGGGGGTATGGATTGGGGATGGCCATCACTACCTTCGGGCTCAACCCTTACCTGGGTCTATTGGTCGGGATCGTTTATGCACTGCTGTTCGCCCTGATCCTGGGAGTGCCTACCCTTCGTTTGCGCGGTGATTATCTGGCGATTGTGACTATCGCTGCCTCGGAGGTGTTCCGCATAGTGGTGCGCTCCACCACCTTGGCTCCCTGGACTGGCGGCAACACGGGCATCACCGCGTTCGCCGGTCCCTTTTACGAGCTCAATCCCTTCACCGAGCGCCTGTATTCATTCGGACCCTTCTTCTACACCGGTCCCAACCTCTTTCTGATCACGATTGGTTGGCCGCTGGTCATCCTGGTAACGCTGGGCGTCTGGCAGCTCATGCGCAGTCCGTGGGGCCGGGTAGTCAAGGCGATACGCGAAGACGAGGATGCGGCCCGGGCATTGGGTAAGAATGCGTATTGGTACAAGCTTCAGTCCCTGATGCTTGGTGGGGGGATCGGTGGCCTGGCTGGAATCCTGCTGGCGATCGGCAACTCCACCGTACAACCCGACTATTTCGTACCTGTGCAGACCTTCTTTCTCTGGGCCGCGCTGATTCTCGGCGGGGTGGGCCGGATCTGGTCGCCGATCGTCGGCTCGATGCTCTTTTGGGCCCTGTTGACCATGACCGACGGGGTCATGCGCGGCTTGCAGTCCACCGGAGCTATTCCGTCTTGGCTGATGGATGGCCCTCAGGTCGGCCAGGTACGGTTCATGCTGGTGGGATTGGGACTGGCCATCTTGATGGTTTACCGACCACAGGGGATTTTTGGCAGCAGAGAAGAGATGATGCTCGATGCCCGTTGACACTGCTCAGAGCCCTCTGGCCGGATTGCCCCAAGAACCTGGCGTCGACAAACCCGACCCCATCCTGGTGGTGGATCGAATGCGTAAGGCCTTTGGGGGCCTCATGGCGGTGGACGTTCACAGAGTCTCGATCCAACGCGGCCTCATAACTGCGCTGATCGGGCCAAATGGGGCTGGCAAGACCACGTTCTTCAATCTTTTGACTGGGTTCGACCAGCCTGACAGCGGGACCGCGGTGTTCGATGGCAAGGACGTCTCTGGTGTCTCACCGTTTCGGCTGGCCAACATGGGAATGGTCCGAACCTTTCAACTCACCAAGTCGCTGACGAGGCTCAGCGTCATGGAGAACATGAAGTTGGGCGCCAAGGGCCAGGTGGGTGAGGCGTTCCTGCGAGCATTTCTTCCCCTGATCTGGCGGGGCCAGGAACGGGAGATCGAAGCCAGAGCCGAGGATCTTCTTGCCAGGTTCCGGCTGTCTCACATGCGTGACGAATATGCAGGGACGCTCTCGGGCGGTCAACGCAAGCTCCTCGAGATGGCGCGGGCCCTGATGGCCGAACCTGGCTTGGTGATGCTGGACGAACCCATGGCTGGCGTCAATCCAGCCCTCACGCAATCGCTTCTCGAGCATGTCAAGAGCTTGCGCACTCAGGGGATAACCATTGTCTTCGTCGAGCATGACATGGATGTGGTCCGTGATATCTCGGACTGGGTGGTGGTTATGTCCGAAGGCCGCGTGATCGCCGAAGGCCCCCCCGACGCGATCGGTCAAGATCCGGCCGTGATCGATGCATATCTGGGAGCCCACCACGACGCCCCCATCGGTGAGGAACAGGAAGAGCAACAGCTCGCCGAGATCGAAGCGGCGGAAGCCGAGCGGAGCGAGCCGGGATCGGAACTATGAGCGACGATTTCTTCATCCACATCCAACAGGTCGTGGCCGGATATGTCCCCGAGGTCAACATCCTCAACGGGGTGGATCTGGAGCTCAAGAGGGGTGAATTGGTCGGCATCATCGGTCCCAACGGTGCCGGGAAGTCCACGTTGCTCAAAGCCCTGTTCGGTTTGATTCCGGTGAGGGAGGGAAAGGTTCTGTTGGAGGGCGAAGACATCACTGGTCTGAGGGCTCACGAACTCGTATCGCGGGGGGTGGGCTACGTGCCCCAGGTGGCCAACGTTTTTCCCAGTTTGAGCGTCGAAGAGAACTTGCAGATGGGGACGTTTCTCCAACCGAAGAAGTTTGGCCCCCGCCTCGAATTCGTGTCCGAGCTCTTTCCGCGCCTGGCGGAGAGGCTTTCACAGCGGGCTGGATCCCTTTCTGGTGGCGAACGGCAGATGCTGGCAATGGGAAGGGCCTTGATGATGGAACCCAAAGTCCTGCTTCTCGACGAGCCGTCAGCCGGGCTCTCCCCAACTTTGCAGGATCAGGTCTTCATCCGGGCCCGCCAGATCAACCGGGCCGGGGTGAGCATCATCATGGTTGAGCAAAACGCTCGCCGGTGTCTGCAGATCTGTGATCGAGGCTACGTCCTGGATCAGGGTCGCAACGCCTACACGGATACGGGTCGGGCTCTGCTCCGAGACCCCAAGGTGATCGAGCTCTATCTAGGTACGCTGGCCAAGGTCGACTGAAGCTCGATCACCGGTCTCCCGCGGGCCATAGGCCGCCAGATCGGCAGCGAAGCGAGCTGCGAACCCTGCCGAGACGGAACCTGTTGCTGTGATGATCCTGCCTGCCGTGACCATCTCGTCGGTGACGGGTCTGGCACCAAAGTGCCGAAGATGGGGATGCGAAAGCCAGTGACCGGTCACTCGTTGGCCAGTGAGCAGCCCGGCGGCGGCCAGCGGCAATGATCCGGTGGAGATAGCCAGAAGGACCGCGGGTGGAGCCGATAGACGACGCAGCGCTGCGATGATGTCCTGATCCAACGCGAGTTCGAGGGATCCAAAACCACCGGGAAGCAGCATCAGGGTGGGAACCTGGTCGACCTCGGTCAATCCGATGTCTGCATGGAAAGACATGGGCGGATCGTGGCCCGGCACCGGACCACGCTGGCGACCAGCCCAGACCACATCGAGACCAAGCCGCTCATGGAGTATCTCGAGCGGTCCCACCACCTCGCGGGTCGCTACCCCGGGAGGGAGCAGCACAATCATCATCGGCATTTGGGCATCATCGGCATTTGGGCATCATCGGCATTTGGATCAAGGCTACTTGGCTGACAAGAAAAGGGACCGGTTCCTGAGAACCGGTCCCTTTGGTAGATGGTGTTGTGGATTATTCGGTCAGTTCGGCCTGGATGTAGATGTTGAGGGCGTCATCCGGACCGTCTTCACCCAGTGTGACGACTCGGTACGACGCCGCCGCCGGTTCGCCCGCATCGACGAACTCATAAGGTCCACCGATGCCGTCGTAGTCGATATCCGTTCCTGCTTGGACCAGGGCGACGCAATCGGCGAACGTGGTGCACTTCTCCCCACCGCGGGTGACATCATTGATCTGGGCCGCGATCTCTGTGGGATCGAGAGTGCCGGCTACCTCTGCAGCCAGGGCCGTAATCACGACGGCGTCATAGGTCTCGGCGCCGTAGTCGTAAATGCCGCCCAGGCCACCTTCGACCATTCCGTCCAAACGGGCGGTGAAGTCGGTGATGGTCGAAAGGTCGACCGAAGGAGTGGTCCCTTGCATGCCGGCCAGGATCGACGGGTCGGCCATTTCGGTGTGAAGACCACCGATGTTGCCATCCACACCCCAGACGGGTTTGCCGGAGGCGGGGCCGATTCCACGAGCGTGCATGGTCTCGAGGATGAGGGCACCCTCTTCGAAGCTGATCACGACGATCACTTCGGGATCCGCCTCGACCAACTGATCCACTTCGGCGTCGAAGGTGGTCACGCCTTCGGGGGGATAGGCGATGAAGCGAGTAACCTCGCCACCGAGCGACTCGTACACCTCCCGGAAGCGCTCAGCCAGTCCCTCACCATAAGGCTCTTGACGGTAGATAACGCCGGCCGTCAAGCCATCCGCCGCCACCAGGTCGGCGAGGACCGTGCCCTGGAGGAAGTCGGACGGGGCCGTACGGAAGTACAACCCGCTGTCGTCGTAGGTCGACAGAAGTTGGGACGTGTTGGCCGGTGAGAACTGGATCACTCCAGCCCCGGTGATCTTGTCAATGACCGTGAAGGTGACGGACGAGGAAGCAGCGCCAAAGATGGCATGAACTCCCGCCGCCAGATGACCATCGACCGTTGTGTTGGCAATGTCGGTCGAGGTGTCACCGGAATCTCCGGGGATCCAGACGACATCGGCGCCAAGTACGCCGCCGGCAGCGTTGATGTCATCAACTGCCAGCAGAGCTCCGGCAATCTCCGGTGGACCCAAGAACGCCAGCGATCCGGTCTCGGGAAGCAGGCCGCCTAAGGTCAGCGAGCCTGCAGGTTCGCCCGTGGTAACGGTGGTTGCTCCCTCGGTCGTGGTAGTTGCCGCCGGAGCCGTGGTTGTGGTGGCATCGGTGCCCCCACAGGCGGCGAGAACCATCCCGAGCAGGGCGAGGAGGACTACCCCCCGCACATGCGTCGTTTTTCTCATATTTTCTTCCTTCCAGTTACGGATAGCCCCGGAGGGCATCGCCGGGAGGATAGCCGTGGGTCGACCCGCCAGTCATGTTCAGGTGGCCCTTTGATTAGCGTCTGTACCCATGACCGAGGAGATCGCGGCTCGAGACGCCTATGCGGCGACGGCGGAAGCACGGGTGTTGGAAGTCGTTCCCGAAGGTGTGGTGCTCGACCGGACGGTTTTCTATGCCAGAGGAGGCGGGCAGCCCGGAGATATCGGCGTCATCAGGTTCGCGGGTGGCGAGGTTGAGGTCACCGACACTGTGAGGGCAGGCGGCAGGATCCTGCACGTCGTCGGCTCGCCCGGGGCTCTCGAGCCCGGAACGGGGGTGGAGGGCCACATCGATTGGGATCGTCGGTATCGGACTATGCGGACTCACACAGCACTGCATGCGCTGTCGGGTGTGGTGTGGCGGGACTTCGGGGCCAAGGTAACCGGCGGCAACATGGAGCCCGGTATCGCCCGCATGGATTTCGAACTGGACTCAATGTCGGTCGAGTTTGGCCGCGAGGTTGAGAGAATCCTCAATCAGGAACTGGTCCGCGGATACCCGGCTGAGGTCCTGTTCCTGACTCGTGAAGAGGCGCTGGCGGACCCAGACCTGATACGCACCAAGGTGAACCTGATCCCCGATTACGTCGACGAGATCAGGGTTATCGACATCGTTGGCCTCGACCGCCAGGCGGACGGCGGCACCCATGTTCGCTCCACCCTGGAGGTGGGTTTGGTCCGTGTCGTGAAGACAGAATCGAAGGGGAAGGCGAACAAGCGAATGCGGATCGAGCTCTCCTGAGTCGTGAGGCGTGGGGCGTGAGCTGTGAGACGTGAGGCGTGAGCCAGAAGACCGGATGTTTCGCGGTTCGAAACTCACGCCTCTCGACTCTCGCCTCACGTCTTTGAGATGATCGACTTCGTCATCGCCATCTACCTTGCAGGGCTGGGGGTACGGGGGTGGATGCGAGGCCTCGTGCGCGAGGTGCTCGACCTGGTGGGTTTGCTGCTGGGGGCGGCAGTGGCGTTTCGTCTGGCGCGACCCGTAGGCGACTTTCTCACAGATCGGTTCGGAGTCACCTCCGAGTGGGCCCGGATAGGAGCGGGGATCGTCCTCTTCTCAGCCGTGGGAGTGGGGCTTGCGATTGCCGCCCGCGGTCTCGGTCGGGTGATGAACCTGCCTGGACTCAACTTGGCGAATCGGATCGGTGGGGTCTTTGTGGCTGTCGCCTGGGGCGTCATGCTGCTGGCGGTGATCCTCACCATTCTGCGTGTGCTTCCGATCGGGGGAGTGTCGGATGCCATCGACGAGTCGAGGATGGCGTCGGTACTGACGGGGCCGGAGTCGGTCCCGGTGCGGATCCTGACATCGGTAGGAGGCGAAAAGGTCGCGTCGGCGGTGGCGCTTCTCGAGAATCTGGCCGGGGGCAGGAGGCTGGTCGTGGAGGGAGACGAACGAATCCCGCTTGAACCGAACGCAGTTGAGGTCCTGAACCCGGCCCCCGCCTCGGCTGAAGAGCTTTACGTCATGTTGAACCGTGACCGCCTGGCGGCGGGGGTGGATCCACTCGCTTGGTCAGGAGAACTCGCCGCCATTGCCAGCGCCCACGCAGCGGAGTTGTACCGCGATGGCTATCTCGCCCATGCATCTCCGGTGACAGGAACGGTTGACGATCGGTTGCGGACCGCCGGCATCCGGCTGGCTTTCTCGGGTGAGATCATTGGTCTTGCCTCTACCACTAGAGCCGTCCAGGCTGCATTCATGGAGTCGCCTCCCAACCGTGAGGTAGTGACTTCCACCGCCTACGACCGGGTCGGGATCGGGGTGGTGGCAGGACCCTACGGATTGCTGGTGGTTGGAGTGTTCGG